>OJPF01000080.1_pt1 | contig 69430 bp, 64 predicted proteins | sample 1598441 | NCBI WGS metagenome assembly OJPF01 (sample SAMN03922474, study PRJEB24848) | human gut metagenome | isolation source: stool sample | host: Homo sapiens | place: Germany | collected 2010-11 | reverse complement strand
CTTGCGGCAATAGTCGCAGGCGTCGGCACTGCCGAGGACAAGAGCAGGCTCAAGGAGCTTGAGGAAGAAGCGGCACAGCTCCGTGCGGAGCTTGCAGATATGGAGGATAAAGATGAAAATAATTGATAAGCTCATTCCTATTAATAAGTATAACCGCCCAGGAAGCAAGTCAACTCCGAAGCGCATATGTGTGCATTTTACCGGACAGGCTGGAACTGATGCGGACAGGTTGGCGCTGTTTTATTCGAATGTCGCAACGGGAAGATTTCCTAATAAGCCGAACAACTGGACGAGCACGCAGTACATAGTCGGACTGAACGGCAAGGTAATCCGTGTTGTTCCCGATAACGAGACAGCCTATGCCGCAAGTGGCAAAAACGCCGGAACGCTGCATATCGAGGTCTGCTATTCAAAGGCAAGCGGAGAATTTGAAACAGCGTCTATGTCGGCTCTGCGCGAACTGGTACAGTACCTTATGAAGAAGTACAATATCTCGGCTGGAAATGTCCTGCGGCACTATGACCTGACAGGTAAATACTGCCCGTGGTACTATGTTGATGAGAACCGCTGGGCTGTTCTGCATGAATATATAACGTCCGCTGCTGTCGATCAGAAGAATCTGTACCGTGTTCAGGTCGGAGCGTTCAGCAGCAGGGAGAATGCCGAGCAGTATATGAATAAGGTAAAAGCCGCAGGGTTCGGCGCTTTTATTGTGGAGGTGGATAATAATGCTTAACAAGCTGGCTAAGCTTATAAACGTTAAATCTATCGTTACGCTGGTACTTACCGGCGTATTTTCTTACCTTGCTATCACTGGTAAAATCGCGGTAGACAACTTCACGGACATGTTCCAGATCATCATGATCTTCTACTTCGGAACGCAGTCTGGAAAGGCTGAGGCTTCCGCTTCGAAGTCAGAGTGATTTGACCGCCGTTTTGTGCACATCTAACAAAAATATAAAACGGCTCTGAATAAGTGCTGCTTTCTGCATTCTTTTCAAGCCGTTTTGCTGATTTTCTTTTCTAAAATGGCATTATAAAGCCGTTTAAATATGTTTTAAATCCGCCAGGAAGTTTTTTCTCTGGCGGATTTTTTGTATTTTGCTTGTCAGTTTTTTGCGTTTTGCGTGGCAGACTACAGGTACGCCGCCGATATACTCAAAGATACGGCGCATACCGATCAGCAGGCATTCCTGATTCTGTGATGGGAACACCTATGCATAGGCTTTATCCGAATACGGGAACGACATGACAAGCTCATACGCCTTGTGTTCGTTTCCATCAGCATCACAGCGCAGAAATTCTCCAAAGTCAACCTGAGCATGAGCCATGGGGTATGCAAGCGGCAAACAGCCTGCGAGTCCCTGGCGCAATACGAAACGCTTTTTGCGGACGTATCGTTTCACGCTGCTGTATCCGCCCGTGTAACCGGCTTCCGCACGAAGCCGGTCATATCCTCTTGGCGGTATGCCGCTGTTTTCTTGGGGCTGTGGCATCACCTTCGAGCCATTCGTTGATGAGGGGGATATACTCACCGAGCACCGGATAGTTATCCGGTTCCATGTTCGGGAGCTTATCGTCATTCCAATCTTCCATGTCAGCGTATTTGCAGACTGTACGGTAGTTGACCTTTGTCCTTCGCTGGATCTCGCTCTTGCTTACGCCGTCTTCGTACAACTGCTTGATGTACATCTTTTCTGCCATACTTATCACCTTTCCGCTACCTCCTTTAGCCAAGGGGCTTTGCCTCTCAGCTAAAATTGCAGCATTTTATTCAGGTGCTGACAACGGCTCGGCGGTGGCTGTTCACCTATGCACTTTTGGAGCCCTTTTTCTGCATTTCTATTTTACCATAAACACTTTACCAATGCCACCATAAACAGTATCGCCTTCAAAATCACCTAAACGGGATTTGGTTTCAACTATTTCTGGTCTTTCATGGATTGTGTGAACCGGATGAATTGTAGTGCATTTCTTTCGGCTACCAACGCGTTTTTTACCACGCCTTCTCAAATGTGCCTTTCGAGAATAACCTGTCAGACGGCTCTCAGCAAGCGCCCGATAAATCGTGGACGCACAAACGTTTAACCCTTTCTGTTTGCACCGATTTGCTATTACTTCCGGAGACCAGTACTTCCTTAGGCATTCACATATAAATGCGTAAAGTTGTTTCATTGCTCATTTTCACTCCTTTTCAAGCAACCGCAAATGCGGTTGTAGTCGCTGTTTTGGCTATATTTTTCGCCGTTCCGGATAAGTTTGAAATCTTCCGCAGAATAGGTATAACGCATTACCTATGTTGTCAGCAAAATAGCCTGCGTTAGGGGGAATATCCCCCTAAGACTCTATAAAAAATCGATATATTAGGCAGAATGCCCGTTATGATTCTCAAAGGAAATCTGCGGTATGGTCGGCGAGTGGAACACTCGCAAATTCCGGCAGAATCGCCTTGTAGTCGAGCCTTCAACCAGAGCGCAAACCGCTCGATTTAGCCTTTTCGACATACATAATAACATCATCGACCGGGCATTTCAGAATTTCGCAGAGCTTGTCTATTGTCGCTGTGCTGACCGGCTGATTATGCCGCAGCCGGTTTATCGTACTGCTGCTGACGTGATGTTTGGTGATCAGCGTGTAGGTCGATATTTCGTGCCAGTCAAGGTAATCCCAAAACGGTTCGTATGTTATCATTGCAGAACCTCCTTTCGCAAAACTGAAAGAAAAAATCCTTCAGGTTTGAAATTTCCGCTTGACATATAATCACTATTGTGGTATCATAGCTGTAAAGATGACTATTGTGAGTGGTGATGTGATTATATCATTTCACAGTAGGTTTATCAAGATGTTTGTGGATATTCGTCTGTAATTCCACAAATATAGTCTTTTTGATAACATTACGAGGAGGAGCACTATGGTACCGGAAACAAAAAACACCTGCGAACAGGTGTTTGGAAAAAGATTGAAAGAGCTTCGCAAGGAGCATGGCTGCACCATCGAGCAGTTTGCAGATATGGTGGGTATATCCAAAAGTACGTTGGGTTATTATGAGAATGACAAGCGAATGCCCGACATAGAAATTCTTGCGAGGATCGCGAATGTACTGAATGTAAGCGCCGACTACCTTATCGGCAGAACGAACACGACCGACCGGAAAGGAAAGCTGAAAACCGTGTGCGATTTCACAGGATTGTCCGACCAGGCGGCGGAGTATTTGTCGGAGCTTGTGGAGAATAGGGACTATGCAAAGCTGTCTGTAATCAATCATCTGTTTAAGGAGCTTTGCGAGGATTATGCGTTTTACAGCGGAGAAGATGAAGCGTCCAGTATACTCGGTTCGCTGTTCCGATGTTTTGAAAAGTTCACCGGTTCGGAAAATGATTGGGAGAATTATGTTGACCTCGGCGATGAAAAACGCAAAGAGGTGCTTGCTGCAGCTTATAGGCAGTTTATGTTTAATCAGGTGGTCAAGGCATTGGAACTCAGCTCGGAGGAATATAAACAGGATAATCTGCCGTGGAGGTGATTTCTAACAGCTAGCAGCAGTTTTTGTCGTAAAGATCTTGCTTTTTTATTGGAATCGCGTTATAATAAATGTAAATAATTATACATAAATGGCGGTGATTTTTATGAAAATAGCAATATGTGATGATGACAACAGCTTTTTACAGAATGTCAAATTTCTTATAAACAAGATATACTCAAACCCTGACAAGCTGAGTATTTATGAATATGAAAGCGGAGAACAATTCCTTTTGCAATTCAAACCGCAGTTCTTTGATGTTATCATACTGGATATTGAAATGTGCGGGATTACCGGACTAGAGGTTGCTGAAGAAATACGCAAAATTGACAAATCCGTGATATTAGCATTTCTTACAAGCCATCAGGAGTTTGCGACATTAGGATATGAAGTAAACGCTTTCAGATATATACTTAAAAATCAACCTGAACACATGTTTATAAACCAGCTTAAATCAATATTTGACGAGTATCATCAGTCGCATATTACATTCCCAGTTCAGGCGTCAAATGAAATAGTCAATATATTGGTAAGTGATATTCTGTATTTCGAGATATTCAAGCGTACTGTTGTTCTGCATACCATTAAAAAGGAATATCAATTCAATGGGAAACTATCGGAAATAGAAAAAGACGAACGGCTTGTTAATTTCATCAAGCCGCACAAAAGCTATTACGTCAACCTGGAGTGGGTAGACACGCTAAAACCAACTGGCATTTTTATGAAAAACGGTGACGTGATACCTCTTAGCCGAAATCAGCGCCATATTGTAACCGACCGTTTTGTTTCATTCTTGACGGCAAGGTGCTGACATGGAAAATATATTGGTTTATGATGTCATTGAAATAGTAAACTCTGTTGCTGAAATGCTGATAATTGCATTTTTCTTTCATCGTATCTTTGCGGCAAAATATAGTTCTGGCGTTGCGTATTTCACAGGCTATTCCGCTGCACTGGCTGTTCTGCTGGTTTCAACTCTGAATGTTGATTCGCCGTACATAAGGATCGGAATAACATTTATTATATTACTGTCGATCGTTTCGATTTTGTATATCGGTTCATATACGCTAAAATTCTTTTCGGCTGTGTATTTCCTGCTGATCTTCTTTATTTCTGAAACGCTGTTTGCAGGCATTCTTTCGGTAATGGGATATGGCGACCCGACCGAACTGCTCAACTCAAATATGGGAAGAATTCTAGGAATGGTCGGAACAAAAATATATGATTTCTGGCTCGTTGTATATTCCTGCCGCATTTATAAAAACAAAGTCAAAAGTCTCCCGCTCAAATATTGGGTGTTTATTATTTTAATGCCTTTTTTGAGCGCCGTGATCCTCAATCAGATTTTCCCCGCTCACAGCAGCGACAACAATGTAATGGCTGGCTATATAATCTCGGTTTGCGGTGTATTATATCTTAATTTTTCAGTATTCAATTATTTTGAAAGCTATGATAAACAGATACGGCTTGCAGCTCTTGAACAGGTTATGGAACGTGAAAATGAAAACTATCGTGCAATCGCAGACTCTTATGCTGAGATCCGGAATATAAAGCATGACCTGAAAACCAGGTGAACATTCTGAACGACCTGATAAAAGACAACAAATATTACGAAGCACGGAAATACATTAGTCAGCTTCACAAGGAGGTGGAAAGGTCTTCTTCGGTTTGTTACACGGGCAATTCCGCTGTGGATTCAATCATAAATCTGAAAGGCGATTATGCCAGAAGCCATAATATTGAATTTATAACAAAAATCAAGGTCAACAGCGTCAATTTCGACACAATTGGAATATGCCGTATTCTCGGTAACGCCCTTGATAATGCTGTTGAAGCCTGCGAGCGTACAGAAGCGGATGAAAAATATATCTGCATTGCCATGTATCAGCTTGACAATAAGCTGATAATCGAAATTGAAAACACATCGCTTCCGGTTGATGTAAACAATCTTATCACTTCAAAGAAAAATAAGTCTGCACACGGAATTGGAATGCAAAGTATAAAACAGACCGTTGCAAGCATGAACGGTTTTTTTACCTGCAATTACGATAATGGGTATTTCTCAATAAAAATCGTGCTTAATAAATAATTCATCCTGCTCACGAATTTCTGATAAATACATCTTGGAACATTAAATCGACATCTTGTACAAAATCTGTTGTAAAACAAACTGCTATACGCTATCCTTTTAGTTGAGGTGATATTATGATCGCTCAGCTTTCAAAAAGGATAGCTTCTTTTTTTGTTCACAGCAAGGTTATTGAAAGCGAAAATGAGCAAGTGTACGAATACGGTCTGGAGCTGTTGATTTCAACTTTGCTTAACAGCGTAATAGCACTTGTTCTTGCCTTATTCAGCAGGACTTTGTGGCAGTGCATATGTTTTCTGGTTGTTTTTATTTTTCTTAGGAAATCCGCAGGGGGCTTTCATGCCAAAACACATCTGGGCTGCTGCTCCATTTTAGCAGCAGTGCTCGGTATTTTTATTGTATTGATCAAATTTGTACATATTGAAGAGTATCCCATAGTATCTTTGGCGGCGGTTGTTTTCTCAATTATAATGATATTGCGTTTTGCTCCTTTAGAACACGAAAATAAACCTATAACCGAAAAGGGAAAAATAAGGCTCAGGAAGAACAGTATAGTTCTGGCTGGGATATTCTCCGTTAGTGTAATGGTTCTGTTCATATTTGACTTTAGATTGATAATGGCGTGCGTTTCATTGGGAATGCTGATAGCAAGCGGTTCCATGCTTGCCGCAGTTATTGAAAAGAAAGTCAAAGAAATGCATCTTGGAACACAAAAATAACATCTTGTGTAAATTATATTGAAATATTTGTAGATTCCTGCAACAATATAGGTGAAGTATATGCGAAGAAAAAACGATACGGATAAGATGTTAATTATGGTGGCGATTGCCGGTGTCGTATTGCTTACTCTGACAGCTATTTCAAATAGTGCATGCGCCGTTTATTTCTGTCAGCCGAGCGAGCCGGCTGTCTTATACAATTTTATTAAAGGGAGGAGGAAATACAATGAAAAAGATATGCAACATCATTTTTAAGCTCAGTTCATCTGTAGCTGCTCTGGCACTGGCTATTGGCCTATCAACAGTTAATTCTGCGTGTGTTTTCTGGTTTAATCAGCCTAAGATGCCTGAATCTATGAACAAGTTCAGTAAGGATATCTGAACAAGACGGTAATTATGAAAAGTGTAGTTGTGGGTTTCGCGTCAACGAAACCCACGGCTAATATCAGTGGAGGTAAACATGAAAAATATTTTTGCAGCAAGAATCAAGCGCCTTGTTTCCGGCGTTGCTGCCGCTGCCATAACGGTATCAGCGATTCCTGTTATGCCCGCAATGGCTGCAGCAACAGAAAAATACCCTTACACGTTATTTGCGGCTTCAAATGAAGATGGTTCAATTACGGTCAACTCCGGTAATTTTTGCGTAAATGGCAATGTTGCGACTAACGGAACAATTTCATCAAGTGGAAACATGAACATCAACGGCATTAAAACGGAAAATGCCGGTCTTGACATGATATACATTTTCGACAAGATTGATTCCAAGTACTTTTACGGCGGAAATGTTGAGGAGCATTCAGAAGATTACGTCCTTGATGAAATGAACATCAACATTAACGAGCCGATTGAAGTGTACGGTGACGCAGCACTTACAGGAAACATCAAAATAAATACAGCCTGAAAGCATTTGAAGATATAACACTTAACGGCGAGGTTAAGAATACAAACGACTCCGTAATTTTTTCAAAGTATGGAGATATGTCATTGACAGCACAAACGTTAATCTGAACGGTTTAGTATACGCTCCGTTCGGCAGCGTTGAAGTCAAGGCAATGAACCTTAATCTTAATAATGTTGTCATTATTGCCGACAGCATAACATTTGACTGCCCAAGCGTCAATGCTAATTACAGTTCTAATGCCGCAGATTTTGTCGGAACCGTTTCTGAACCGCTTAATATTCCCAAAGATGAATGGCAGTACATGAAGGACGAAAACGAGAACGGTCTGCCGGATTTCTTTGAGGATTTTGATAACTGGGAGAAACTTGCTGACACTGATGGTGACGGTCTGCCCGATTCCATAGAGGAATATCTTGGCAGTGACCCATCCAATACCGATACAGACGGCGACGGGCTGAATGATTATTATGAGGTGTTTGGTACATATACTGACTCTACAAAGTCTGACAGCGATGGGAACGGCGTGAATGATGGAGATGAGGACTTTGACGATGATGGTCTGACTAATCTTGAAGAATTCCTAAATAATACTTATCCTTATTCAAACGATTCAGATAACGATGGACTTTTGGATGGTGATGAAGTCAAAAATTACGGAACAAATCCACTTGTTGCTGATACTGACGGCGATGGTCTTGAAGATGGTGATGAAATCATTCTTGGTACAGATCCGCTGGTACAGGACACTGACGGTGATGGTGTTATTGACAGCAAGGAGAAGTTTCAGCAGTCATTCACGCACAAGGTCAAGAATGAAGACTGTGCCGTTACAGAAGTTGTTGTAGACATGGAGTGCACAGGAAATATTAATCGCACTACAACTATTGAAAGCATTATGGGCGTTGATTATCTGTGTTCCGAGGTGGTAGGACTTGTCGGCGAGCCGTTTGAGATTGAAACAACATCTGAGTTTGATACCGCAACTCTGACATTCTTTATCGACAAGAGCAAATTAGGTGAAACAGAGTTTGACAATCTTCTTTTCCTGTGGTATAATGAGGAAGACGATGAATTTGTTGAACTGGAGACTGTTCTTGATGAGGAGAACTCTACTGCCAGCATTGTGACAACACATTTTAGCAAATATATGATCGTTGATAGCTTAGCATGGTTTAACGCATGGAGAAATGCTCCGGATTATAGAAACGGCGAAGAATATTCGGCTGTTGACACGATAATTACAATTGACCTTTCGCAAAGCATGACTTTTTCGCGTATTTCTCAGGTTGTAAAAGCGGCTCAGAATTATATCAGACCGTATTGCTATTGTCACATTTAATAATAGTGCAGTTACTCGTCAGGGATTGACAGGTGATAAGGAACTTTTATTATCAGCACTGAAAGGTTTGAAAGGTACGGGTGGGACTTACTATAACCAGGCAGTAAAACAAACTATTGATGCTTTTGATATGAACAGCTCCAACACCAAGATAGCAATTTTTATGTCTGACGGAGAGCCTTCAGATACAATAACAACACATACCTTGAATTTAATATCAAGTAGTGGTGTTATTTTTCATACGGTAGGTTATGGGTCTAAGTTTAATTCCCTTCGTACATTGAGCGATGCAGGAACTGGAACAGTGTATACCGCAACAAATGTAGACGAATTGATCGAGGCCTATGAAGATATATACCTGTTCTCCGGTATATCTACCGTTGATAATGATGGCGATGGATTATATGACGTTTTTGAAAAGAATGGTATGACCCTTCCTAATGGTAAAGTTATTTTTACTGATCCATTTAAAAACGATACTGACGGTGACGGGTTAGTTGACGGGCTTGAAGTGCTGTTAAAGAAATTTGATTATTCCAGACACTCTTATGTTTTCGAATTGAAAACTGATCCATTTGCATCTGATTATTCCAATAGTGGTATCTGCGACTATGACAGAGTGAATGGTACCAATATTTACGGAAGATCATACTATGTTTCATCATTGAATGGTGATATTATTGATATTCCTGTTGGAACAGTAGCTTATGGTTACCCGAACACAAGCTGCGGAGAAGCATTCACTGCTAAAGCAGTTGACCAGTACTTCCAATATCGTGCAAGTGCATTGATTTATGCTAATGGTGAGTATTGGATCAAGGTTAATTCTGGCGATTCCTATGGCGTTTGGGGGTATATAATTTGCAAAGAAAAAGATTTTGATTTTCTTAATCATCTTTTTTATTCATCTGTTACTGCAATAGAAAAAAATGAATACCCTAATGAAAAATATGCTTCTACAACTGGTGAAGCGTGTGCTTGTCATAGGTTCTGTGACTGGACAACAGGTATAGACGGAGGTTGCACATGTTTTTCCTATGACAATTCAATACAATGTGAAGCATTTGCAAAGTATGTTTTTGAGCGTGTTACCGGTAAAAAACGAGGACCTTGGACTGATTCCATAGATTTAAGCAATGTTGATAAAGCAAGAGAATTTATGAGAGATGTTCCAAGCTGCTCATATTTTAGAAGTTCTTCAATGGGTCATTCATTTATAGTTGTCTCGCATAGTGAAGAAAATGTTACCATTTATCATTGTAATTTTAGGGGGTATCTTAATGTATCAACTCCAAGTAGCTGTATTGTTCAACTAAATACTATCTCCTACGAGGATTTTTCAAGATGGTTTGGAATTATTTGTTGTTATACACCTAGTATTGGAGGGTAGAATGAACTTAAAGCGAAAATATTATTTCCTGTTGGTGCTGTTTATTAACTTGATTACCGGGTGCAACACTTTTAATAGCAGCTATCTCGATTCATCGTTTGAAAGCGATGAAAGCTTAGAACGTACAAATTCAAACTATACTAAGGATTATATGTATACCAGTGAAAATTCAGGATATGAGAATGGTACGTCTGAAAGCTCCAATATCATTGACAGTTATTTTTCAGAAACTCATGAGATCATTCGCCCTGCTTCGCTGGATATTACAAACGACGCGGCTGACGCACAGGAGTCAGTTGGTATATATACGGACAGCAACAAATTCTATTGCATGAATTGGAATTTAGCGATAGATGACTACCTTGTTAACCAATATACGCCCAAATTGCAAATGGACAGTGGATTATACAAGGTTGAAGATGCTGCGGTAATAGGTATACCTGAAAATTACTATATCGATGGTGATACATCTAATTTTGCTGTTAGTGTCTCTAACGCTGAGTCGTTGATAAACAGTTGGAAAATAGCATTTACTGGTGAGGAAGTCGGTGATTTGTCAGTTAAAAATGCAGAAATGTATTTCGAAATAATTGACAATTCCTATTCTCTATACTCTGAACGAATTGACTTTGATGGCTGTATTCGGCTTTATGGAAAATTGTATTGTGAGTTATCTTTGTGCAGTAATAATCCCAATTTAAGCTACGGCGATTTGGTATTTTATCCATATCAGCATGATATTATTGAAAAAGGTTTCTGTATTATTCCTTTTTCAACAAGTATAAGGAATAATGATGGGAACCTATTTGCTATGGATACTGTCCCACTATATCTTGGGAATGTTTGCGACTATCAGGATATACAAATCGGCTTGTTTTCTGAAAGCAACTATTTGGATAAATCACTTACACTTAAAAATATTAACTTGTTTTTTGCACAGGCGCAGTCAGGAGAGTCAAGATCAACCGCTTTAATTGTTGAAAATTCAGTTTAGAATAGGGTATCATCACGTTGAATGCCAAAAAGTACGCTGCAGAAAATTCTAGCTTTTAATGCGGTTGGGTGGCTCGTCTGCACACATAGAAATATTTTCTTTTGTGTAAAACTAGCCCTTTTTGTTGTAAACTGCATAAAAATACTTTGCAATTCATTTTTCGGTTCATCAGAACAAATCGATTTTTGTTTTAATGGTTTCAACCAAGCAGGCTTTATCTAGTAATAAAAAGCCTGCTTGGTTTTCCATACTATAGCAACAACAGGCATATGGGAAATTATGAAGAACTTGATTTTTGCTGCTTAATAGTATGCGAGGGGTTCCACCCTTGGACTTTCATCGTTTCCTCGTTTAGCATTGGTGTGATTTTCGGTATTATTCGTGTTTACACAGTTCTTTTTTCAGACCCATTCAACAATATAAAAGGCACAGTCGATTCAAGCTGTGCCTATATTTTATCAGTTGATATTAAGGAAATTATGGATTGTCACATTAAAACATTTAGCAATAGCCAATATTTCGATATCGGTTACAAACCGCTGACCTGATTCTATGCGCTGGACCGCATTTTTGTCAATGTCCAGACCAACGACCTGCAATCTGTCTGAAAGCTCTCGCTGTGAGATTTTAAGCGCTTTGAGGAGTTCTTTCATCTTGATGCCGGTTATGTTATTGCGTCCGTCCGCTGTTCTTGCTTTGAACATTTTGTCTACCTCCTGCTTAATGTCAATCTTGATATAGGTAACTCTGCCATGATATGGTTACTGGATGCCGTGCTTGGAAATACCACCTATCATTATACCCTATTTATCGGGTATATGCAATACACTTTTTTCCCATTATAATATAAGATAGGTGATATTATGATAAATTACGACCCTTTCTGGGCATACCTTACCGATCACGGCATAAGTACATACAAGCTGATAAACAGCTACGGTGTCAGCAAAGGTCTTATTGATCGAATGAAACATAACAAGGCAATAACAACTTTCACGATCAACGAGCTGTGCAACACATTAAATTGCAGTCTGAACGACATAATGACGTTCGTTCCAGATAACAAAGAGAATAACGAGTAAGGCTTTCAAGAAATTGGAAGTCTTATTTTTCTTTTGGGCCGAGTGTCTTTTTGATTATAGGATTTATTCGTCCTCAGATTTGCTTTCAATCATTCTGCGAATGTACCCTTTGACCTCAAACACCTGCGTTGCGCTCAGGCTGTCGATAAGTTCCTTTGTCTGGGTGCGGACGAGCGCATCGTCCAGCACAGCAAAGTCGCTTACGCAGAACAGATAATCCACGGAAATTCCGTAAATTTTTGACAGTTTCACAAGAATATCTATCGGGATCTCTCTGGTTCTGTTTTCATACGTTGCCAGCGTGGACTGATCTATAAAAAGCTGTTCAGCCATCTGTTTCTGGGTCATTTTCAGTTTCTTCCTCAAAGAGCGAATCCTATTACTATAAGACACCGCCATGTATTCGCCTCCTTTCCGGATTATAGTATATAACATTCACGATGGTTTTTCAGCCTACAAGGTGTCATATTCGTATGACGTTTTGTCATACAAAATTGCGGAATTATATGCTATAATAGGTACAGGGAAAAATAAGCGGCAGAAACAAAAACGCTCCCTTTCGGAGAGTTGGACTAATTTCATTATCCGGAAACAAACTGCCACTTGATTCCCGGACAGTTCTTTGACAACAGAATACCAGAGCAGATACAAAACCTATCAAACTCAAAGACGTGCGAAGAAATTTCTGCTACCGATCTGACGGGGTATCTCATTATCCGTGACCACCTTTACATATGCGCGAGAATAACAGATACTCTGCCACCTGCCGGCAGTCAAGCCAGAGCCTTGAACGCACAAGGACCTCTATAAGAAACGAGCGCGGAGCAAGATAGCATAATGATACTTCCGGCGACGGCTTGTCCCACAGGAATGGGCAGGGGTGAAAGTCCCATGTCAGGATGCGTAACTACCTGAGTCTGCTCTGAAAGCGTATCAGAAATTGAAAGCCGTGGCTCTAAAATACTGAACCACGGCTTTTTATAGAATAATGAAAGGGGCTTTCTACCTTGTCATCTGATATTTTTAAAGATTACCCTGATATTGTTGAGATTTCACAGCTGATGGAAATGCTGAACATTTCAAAATATTCAGCGTATAAATTGGTTACTGAAAATAAAATCAAGCACTTGGTCATTGGAAGGAAATACCGAATTCCTAAGATCTATGTGATAGAATACGTCAATAGTCAAATAGAAAAAAATCAGATTTACGACTTTAGTGTATTGAAATTTCAAGGCGAAAGTGGTATAATAAAGATGTTAGATGAAAGGGTGGACGGTCTTAAAGGAGGACAGCACAGTGACCGGATCACTTTATGAAAAGCATAACTATTGGGTAATGGTTCTGTATGGACTAAGCGCAGCTTTGTATCCAGAAAAGAACATTACCGACTTAAGCCAAAAGAAAAAACGCTGGATATCCACGTCTTTGCCGTCAACGGCAAAAAACAAAAGAACCGCTGAAAAAATGCTCTACGATAACCTCAAAAAGTATGAGCTGGAAGAAAATAGAATGTTAGCTGACCCAGATTCGTACAGCTCGCAGCCTAACTACGCAAGTGGAGGTCAGGTACTTTTTACAGACTACCTTACTGATTGGCTGGAACGAAAGAAGAACAAAATCCAACTCATCACATGGGAAGGATATGAGGTGTATGCCCGGAGGCACATTATCCCGTATTTCAATGAGCTTAATCTCACGCTTGCCGAATTAAAGCCGCGTCATTTTGCGGACTACTACGAATACAAGTTTTCGGGAGGACGTCTTGACAGGAAAAAAGGCGGTCTGGGAAATCGTTCATTGAGAAGCCATGCTCAGCTAATCAAGGCTGTTCTTAACGAGGCGGTAATTTATGAGTACATATTACGCAATCCTGCTGAAAAAGTACCGATACCCAGAAAGCCGAAAACTGAAAGCGATTCTACCAAGAATGTGTACATGACAGCAGAAGAAGCTAACGATATGCTTCATAAGCTGAGAGGTGAATGGATTCAGCCGATTGTATTCATAGCGCTGCTCTATGGCTTGCGGAAAAGCGAGGTCCTGGGAATAAAATGGAGTGCGGTTGACTTTGAGAAAAACACTATCGAAATCAACCATACCGTTGTCAAGCACAAGTCAATAGTATACCAGGACAGCACCAAAACAGAAAACAGCCGCAACACCTTTGAACTGCTCCCCGAGGCGAGAGAACTTTTGCTGGACATTCACGCCAGACAGGAGAGGAACAGAGAGATATGCGGCAACGGTTATTATGAAAGCGACTATGTGTTTACATGGGACGATGGACATCTGTTCCGTCCGGACGCGATTACCGTTTCGTTCCAAAGAGCATTAAAGCGTCACGGGCTGCCTGAGATGCGCTTTCATGATCTGAGGCACAGTACGGCAAGCATCTGCTTTGACAAAGGCTGGGACATTGAGAAAATCAAGGTCTGGCTGCGTCATGCGGATATAGAAACCACAAGCAACATTTACACGCATATATCCAAAAATCGCCAGCATATTCTTGCTGACGCGATGACTGGTACATTCTCACTCTGAAAAACGGTTTGCAAAAAAAAGAAAAGGTGTGTTCTAGCACAACACACCTTAACGATAAATTGTAGACCGTTGTAGACAAAAATCTCAACTGTCTGATATTTCGGTTCCGCTAATTCCCTTAACAGAGCCATTTGAAATGGTCGAGATGACAGGATTCGAACCTGCGACCTCTGCGTCCCGAACGCAGCGCTCTACCAAACTGAGCCACATCTCGATACGTCAATCTTAATCGACTTATATATTATATCACGTGACTTCAGATTTGTCAAGGGCTTTTTGAAAAAAAACTGGAATTCTCTTATTTTACATATCAAACTATCTCACAGAAGCCATAGAGAAATACTCCTGACCGCCGGACTATCGAAAATCATCGACCACAGCCGACCGTGGAAAAACAACACAAATCCGAAATCCCGGCAGATCCTCGGTAACCCCTGACTTACAGGAAGCCGCCAACGGACCCGATCCCAGCCCGCTACCCCCCCAGATGAACTGGCACGCCTGTTTGTACTCCATCGGGTGCTCAAGGCAGTGCATCGTTTTGGCGTCCTCGGGACGGCGGACATACAGCGCTTCCCTTCCGGCAAGATTCAGCAGCCGCTGAGTCTGCTTCGTATCAAACTTGCAGTACACCGCAATGTGCAGTATCTGCACCCGCGTCGGTGTGCGCGTCCCATTCATCATCTGATATCCGTAATTACGGTCTACATTCAGCTCCCTGATCAGCGTCGACCGCTTCACAGACTTCTCCTTCAGAAGCTCCTGCAAATATATCGAGAACTCCGGCGGAGGATTGTCCGCTATCATGTTCATGTCAAGCCGCTTCGTGCGCCGTATACGCGCTTCTATTTCCTCTGTTTTCATATAATTCCCCTTCACCTGATGTCATATTTCAAGATCGGCTTCTCCATTGATAGTAGACCTGATATACTCGAGATCCTCCTGAGCGTACCCGTTTCCGTTCATCACGATGAAACCATGCACCGTGAGTCCCCGGAACGCCTCCCTGTTGCCGTTCAGCTTATTCAGATCAAGGTACATCTCCGCAATATCACAGCCGATCAGCGGCGAAAGATCCGACACATTGTTCCGCCCGAGATACACGTTCCGCAGCTTCTTCCCGGAAGAAAGCGGCTGTATGCTCCACAGACCGCACCCCGCAAGGCACACCGTCTCAAGCTCCGTCATGCCCTCCAGGGCGTCAAGCGAACCTATCTGCAGCTCGTTACACCCGAGAAACCTCAGCCCCCGCGCGCTTTTCAGCGGAGTTATATCCGTTACAAGACTGTCGCCGATGAACACCGCTTCAAGCCGCAGTTTCCCCGCCAGCGGAGATATATCAGCCAGACCCGTGTTCTCAGCGCTTATCCGCCGCAGCTCCGTCATTCCGGAAAGAAAGCTTGGATCAGTTACGTTATTGTGGCTGAAATGCAGCTCCTCAAGCTGTGTCAGCCCCTCCAGGCAGGCGAGATCCGTTATGTAATTGTAGTTCAGATTCAGCACTTTCAGCCGCTTCATGTGCCGCAGGTTGATTATCTGCGCATTGGTCAGCTCCCTGTCGGAAAGGTCAAGTTCCACCGAATTTACCGGGAACATCTCCCCGCCTATCCTGACCTTTATAGGCGTTATAGTGCGGCTTATCCCCGAAAAGAATTCAGCCGCCGAGCTTGCCGCGGACGTCAGCGCCGCCGCTACGGTCGACAGGAATGTACTTCCGCGGGCAAGGGAGCCCTCCGGCGCAGCGCTGCTCCGCACTGCCTGCTGTATCTTGTCAGCGGGGAATCCCACCGGCTCCACTCCGCAGACTGACACCGCTCCCAGCATTTCCTCCGCGTTCTGGTAGCGGAGCTCCCGGCGCACATTGCAGGATCTCCTCAGTATCTCAGCCAGCGAAGGCGTTATCCCATGAAGCTGGAATTCAAAGTCGCTGTCGTCCTCAAGCCGCGTCAGCGGATCCTCCGGAGTTACAAGAGTCATGGCGTAGAACAGCGACGCACCAAACGAGTAGATATCCGTCCAGCCGCCCTGGGCGCCCCTCCTCTGGTACTGCTCAAGCGGCGCAAAACCCTGTTTCAGTATCACGGACATGCTGCACGTCCTGTCCTGGATATACCTCGCGGAACCGAAATCTATCAGCTTAACGGAGCCGTCCGCGCACAGCATTATGTTGTCCGGCGAAACGTCGCGGTGGATAACTCCGCGCTGGTGCAGTATCTGGAGCGACGGCAGCAGCTTCTGCGCTATGTAGACCGCCTGCGCCGGGGAGATCGCGCTGCTGGTCTCGGCGTAGCTTTTCAGCGAAGCTCCGTGGACGAACTCCATCGCGTAATACGCCGTGCCATTTTCGCGGAACACATCGTATATCCCGATAAGCTCGGAGCACTCCGGGAATCCTGAAATAATCTCCGCCTCGCGGAAGAAGCGCTCCAGCCCTTCGCCGTAGTTCTCCTGCTGGATCGTGGTCATAGGCTCTGCGGTGATGTTGTCCTGAGAACGGACCGCCGTACCGTCCGGGAAGAACTCCTTGACCGCGACAGTCTTGTCGGACTGCTCGTCGTAAGCGAGGTAGATCATTCCGAAACCGCCCCTGCCCATCAGCTTCCCAACCGTGTAACGTCCGCGGAGCTGCGTCCCCACCGGCAGCGCGTCATACTCCGCGCTGGTGCGGACATTGACATGACCGCATTTCCGGCAGACATTCCCGCTTATCCTTGAAAAACAGTTGCCGCATATCTTCTTCAAATTACCGCACCCCCTTTTATATTTTATCACATGTGTTTTGATTTTGCAACTTATCTCTATTCAATTGTATCACAAAACAGCATTGATTTGGTATGCATTTGTGCATTATTTTCTTAGATTCTGCATTTTTATGTATTGGTCACCTCTAAAAACCTTGTTTGAGTGAAAATGTGTATAGCACACCGCCTGCTTCTTCAAACCTCCTCGTAAGGCATACAGCCTTACTTCGTCGGCTTTCATCGCATTCGGCGCACTCTACACATTTTCCCTTTTCAAACCGGTTTTTAGAGGTTCCCTATTATCACTCTTTTTTCAACTTTTCAACCGAAAAAATCCATCACAGATGAAAGTTAAGTTAAAAGCAAGATACCTATTGCAATTTTCAGAAAAAAGTTGTATAATCGAAACAGAGGCGGCAGCAGCCGCTGCATTAATTAATTATCGGAGGAAAATAAAATGGCAGAGAATGAAGTACTTATCGAAACATCTGCAAGACACGTGCATGTGACACAGGAGACCCTTGAGGCTCTGTTCGGCAAGGGAGCTCAGCTCACCAAGAAGAAGGATCTTTCCCAGCCCGGTCAGTTCGCGAGCGAGCAGCGCGTTACAGTAGTTGGCCCGAAGAAGGAGCTTGCAAACGTAAGCATACTGGGTCCGTGCCGTTCAGCTGATCAGGTAGAGCTTTCCGCTACCGACGCACGCTCCATCGGTCTTGGCATTGCTATCCGCGAGAGCGGCGATATCGCAGGTACTCCGGGATGTACATTGAGAGGTCCGGCAGGCGAGGTAACGATCAAGGAGGGCGTTATCGTAGCAAAGCGCCATATCCACCTCACACCCGAGACTGCTGAGAAGCTTGGCGTAAAGAACAAGGACATCGTTTGGGTAAAGACCAACACCGACGGCAGAAACGCGATCCTGGGCGACGTAGTTATCAGAGTCAGCGACAAGTTTGCTGACGCTATGCACATCGACACCGACGAATCCAATGCTATCAGTGCTGTTCCTGGCCTGATGGGAACCATTATTAAGTCCCTGTAATTTTAAATCCCCCTTCGCTGGAAGGGGGATTTTTCTGTCGGAAACTATAATTTAGATGTGTAATGTTCTTCCGAAACAGTCCACCGGACTGTTTCGGAGGACAGGCTCAACAAAGACAATGTGTTGCTTGTGGGGGAAAACTCTTGTTTTCCCCCACACCCCTTTAGCGCTTTTGAACGTTTTGACTGCGCGCCGGCGCGCAGAGTAGCCGCACTTCGTGCGGAGTATTCGCGCTGGCGCGCGAAGTGTGAGGGCTTTGCCCTCACACTCCCACTTCCTTTTGTAAGCAAAAGGAAGCGAAAACCAATTGCTGACGCAGTAGTTTCCATGTAGCGCTAAATTATAGTTTTCACCAACATATTTTTACCGCGCCCGTCACTCCGCATTCTTGAGCGCTTCGCTCTTAGATACCCTTGCGACCTTCCTCATCTGCAGGAACGCCACCACGATATAACAGCCAAGTCCCGTAAAGAACATCACAACATACGTCATGGGGCTCATCGAAAGCGGCAAGTAACCCGTCATCATCGTATAGAGGTACCCGTTGACTATAAGCTTCATCGCAACGTCAATGAATGGTATCGAGATCAGCAGTCCCACTATAACCGCAATAGTCGTGGAAGCAATATACAGCATTCCTATCTCCCCGTTGCGGAAGCCAAGTATCTTCGTCATCGCTATGGACTGGAAGTTCCGCTCGATGACCTGCTTGCACAGCACGTACACCACAATAATGAAGAACAGCGCGCCGAACCACTTTATAAGGTTCATCATTCCGCCCATCGACACCATGAGCTGCGTGGAAAGCTTCGTGTAATCGCTTGCGGTTATCACCGTCGCTACGTCGTCATCGGGAAGCCCGGTAAGCTCCGTGTTCGAGAAGTATCCGGTAAAGTAGCCCTCCTCCTCGCCGAATGTGCGGGCGAAGTCGTCAATGTTCATGAACACCGCCAGCGAGGATTCGTAATCGTAAACTTCCGCAATGTCAAGCTTATACGAGGCGTCGCGCTTGTACTTTTCGTCCAGCGTTATGGAGTCGCCGCTGTTTAGCCCGAATTTCACGCTCACGCCAGTCGATACCAGCGCCTTCCCTGCCGGAATCTCCGCGTCAACGAACTTACTGCCGTCAACCACGCCGTAGACCGTAATGCTGTCCGTGAGGTACCCCGGCTTTGTGTAGTCGTAGGAAGCCATCGCGAATTTCTCCGCGCCCGGGTCCGTGACCTCGGCGGCTTCATCGCAGTCGTAGACAATGTACTGATACTCGCTTATCATGTCCCGCGTCACGATATCCTGGTACTCGCCCAGCATTCGCGGCATGAGGTCGCCGAATGCTATCAGCACCGAGCCGAACAGTATTCCAATTATCATAACGATATATCCCGGGAGGTTCGTGAAGAATATCCGCAGGCTGAATCTTGTCCTGAACGGTATCTTGGTATTCAGGCGCATCGCCTTCTTGCTGCGGTTCTTGCGGAGGTCGTGCCGCAGGAACTTCAGCGGGCTGAGCTTCAGTCTGGAGATCAGCACCAGGAAGTTTATGATCAGCATCATCACTATCGGAATTACAGTCGACAGAATGAACGCGGAAGCGTCCCAGACGGTGATGTAATCAGTGAGCGAGTAGCTGCTGCGGTACAGATTTACGCAGAACTCCTTCATGACCGTGTAGCCCAGCGCGTTCCCGACCACTGCCGCGAACAGCGTGACAACCAGAGGAAGCACCATGTAGTGGCGGATAAGCTCCCCCTTGGTGTAGCCGGAAGCGCGCAGCGTTCCGATAACTCCCGCCTCGGCGGTAATGGTGTTCGAGATGGTGACTGCAAATATGAACGCGATGAGCGCTATCATCATGTAGCACATTACCATCGTGCCCGCTTCGTCGCCGCCGATATCCTCTATCGAGAAGGTTATCGCCTGGTTCAGGTAGCGCGGGATATAGTTATCCACGGAAATGATGCCGGTCTTGTCAATCTCGTTTTCGAATTCCTCGTCGGCGGGCATTTCGAAATCCCTGCCGTTAAGCTCAGCGTCGGCGGCGTCCTCTACTATGCCGAAAAGGAAATCGTCAAGCTGCACGGACAGTTCCTCGCGGCGGGGCTTCTCGACAATATCAAGGTATGCGTCCCTGAATTCCTCCTCGGTGGGGCCGGAGTACTCGCCGCCGCGTATCGCCGCGTCAACGGAGCGCTCTATTATGCTGAACGTGAAATCGTCCACATCAATCGAAAGCTCTGATCTTTCCGGCTTTTTCACCTGATCGAGATAGTGTTCTATCAGCTCCTGCTGAGACGGAGCTTCCGCCTCGCCGCCGGTGAGCATAGCGTTCACCGTGCCCTCGATGAGCGAGAACGTGTAGTCGTCCACGTCGACTGAAAGGTCGCTTCTGGACGGCTTCGCGCCGGTGGTCATCATTATCTGCGCGTACTCCGCTGCGCCTGCCCTCGCCTTCTCCGACACTTCGGTCAGCTTGGCTTCGATAGACTTCTGATACAGCTCGGCATATTCCCTGCCGCCCTTTTCGGCGTTGTCGGTTATCTCGGAAACCTTGTCCTCGAAACTGCGCTTGTATATCTCGCCGTACTCCTCCCCTGCCTTTTCCAGGCGGTCGGTCAGCTCGTCTACCTGTGCCTTTACTATCGCCTCGTCGTAGTCCGTCAGCTCGTCCTTCACCACGTCGAGGAACTTGTCGGAGCGCTCCGCCGCTTCTATGTCGTCGGCGGGAGCCTCGTTGTACAGCCACGCGTAGTTGTACTCCATATTGCGGCTCCCGAGCGCGTCAAAGCCGCTCTTTGTCATGACCGCTACCGAGAAATTCACGGAATCAAACATGGAATCGGTGTTGCGCTCAAACAGCGTGCTGTAGTCCGGGAGCGCCACGAAACCGGTTATCAGCAGTTCCCTGCCCTTCAGCGTGATAGAGTCGCCTACGCTGATATCGTTGTTTTTCGCGAACACGCGGTCTATCGCGATCTCCCCGTCGTTTGCGGGAAGCTCCCCGCTGAGAAGGCAGGGTGTGTTGATCTCGTCCTCCTGGCTGTAGACCCTGACCACCTGACCGTCCGGGGTCTCCTCGTCGAAGTAGAGATTGTCGTAGAGCTTCATCGCGCCCTTCTCCTCGAAAACGGAGCGCATCTCGTCCGGAAGCGGCTTGTCAAGCGTAAGGTGGCCGTCCTCGAGGACATACTTATCGAAGCTCTCATAGTACGCCTGCTTCAGGCTCTCGTTGGATACCCTCATGCCCGAGCATATCGAGATAAGAAGCACCATCAGTATGAATATAGCCGCGTATTTTGCCCAGTCCTTTGCAAGCTCCCGCGGAAGCCGTCTGTTAAGCGGATTTCTCATCGTCAGCCTCCATTACCAGTCAAGCTCGTCGGCGGTGAGCTTGCGGTCGTTTTCGATGACCCTGCGTATCATTCCGTCGCGCAGCTTCACTACCTTGTCAGCCATGTCCTTTATCGCTTCGTTGTGAGTGACCATGATTATCGTGGTGCTGTACTTCTGGTTCACCGTCTCGATGAGCTTCAGTATCTCCTTCGAGGTGTTGTAGTCCAGCGCGCCGGTAGGCTCGTCGCACAGCAGTATATCCGGGTTCTTCACGATGGCTCTGCCGATGGAGCACCTCTGCTGCTGGCCTCCCGAAAGCTGGGACGGCAGCTTGTGACGGTGCTCGTACAGCCCCAGGGTTTTCAGTATGTCGTCCACGTCAAGCGGGTGGTCGCTGAGGTACGCGCCGGTTTCAACGTTCTCCTTTATGTTGAGATTCGGGATAAGGTTGTACATCTGGAATATGTAGCCCAGATGCCTGCGGCGGTAATCGGTCAGCGCCTTTTCCTTCATGTTCTCGATCTTTTCGCCGTTTATCGAGATGTAGCCGCTGTCCGCGTCGTCTATCCCGCCGATGATGTTCAGCAGCGTTGATTTGCCGCTTCCCGACGGTCCCAGAAGCACGCAGAACTCTCCCTTCTCCACGCCGAAGCTTATTCCCTTCAGCACCTCGACCCTGCTTTCGCCCGCGCCGTAGCTCTTCTTTATATCGCTGATATCAATAAACATGACCACAGCTCCTTTCATAATTACCATCATTTGAACAAATGTTCATGTGTTCATTATAGCATCAATTTTACAAAAGTCAATATGAAACCTGAAAAAATACGCGTTAATAGACGCGTTTTGTAGGACTGAACAAAGGGTTAGACAAAACTAACCGAAAAATATGTTGATTATAACAATGGGAAAGCCCGATAGCCCGGAACCATGCGTCACCGGGCTTTCAGTCATATTATCTTTTCTCGAGCACGATTATCTTGTTGGAGATATTGCGAACCAGCGGTATCTTCCCCAGCGCCTTATACGCCGGAATGAACTCCGCCATTCCCTCGGTCAGGCTGTGGTCTCCCACGAGGGTGAAATCCGGAACCAGCTCCGCCAGAGCCGCGCCGTTCTTCACGCCCCAGGTGAATTTCGCCTTGCTCCCCTCGATGGATTTTTCCCTGAATCGCTTTGCTACCGCGGGGTTCATGACCTCCACCAGCACCTGCGCTTTCCCGAACCGCGCTGAGATCACCGAGAATATCCGCTGCACGTCAGCTTCGGAAAGGTACATCGTCAGACCCTCGATTATCACCAGCGCCGGAACGCCGTTCTCCGCGACCTCGCCGCCCCAGTCGTCCATTGCGGACATGGCTATCTGGGTTATCTTCTCGGTGGGCGGGAGTATGCTCCTGCGAACCTCGATAGTCTCCGGGAGGTCGAGGTTGTACCAGTGGGAGTACCCCTTCATGCGGTAGCAGCGCGTGTCAAGTCCGCAGGCTATGTTCACAGCCACCGCCCCCGGGTGCAACCTCAGGAACTTCCCCGCAAGCCTGTCGAGCACTATGGTACGGGCGATAACGCCGTTGTGCATCGCGGAATCCTTGTCGGCAAGCGAGAAGTCGTAATCCAGGCTGTCGATTATCTCCACCGCCTTGCTGTCCTTGATCGCGCCCCTGGTCTTTGTCTCCTTCGCCCGGGCATATATCGTCTGAAGCATTGTTTCTGTTACGCCCGAAAGCGCCGGTTTTTTACTCATATTCTTCCTCCATTACTGGTATTTCCACTGCTCTGAACTGAGCTGCATATCCGCCATGTGCTTGTAAATCCCGCCTGCCTTTTTCAGCTCCGCCGGGGTGCCCGTTTCGGCTACCCTGCCGTCCTTCAGCACGACTATCTTGTCCACGCCGTCCACCGCTCTCATGCGGTGCGCGATTATCCGCGCCGCGAATATCGCGTTAGCCGCAGCAGTGAACGCCACCATCGGAGCCATCATGTTCTTCGTGTAGCCGAGCACCGCAAACGAATTCCTTTTCTTTTGTTTCACAGCAAGACCTCCTCTTATCTTTCTAAGTTAGTTTGAGCTAACCTTGTACTATTTAAAAAGCAGTACGGATACTGCTTTAAAATATGGACCGATACGCGCTCCGTCATTCCATGACGCGCTTCCAGCCTGCGAAGCTGTACTCGCGAATGCTCTTCATGAAGCCCTGCGCCTCCTCGTATGGGATATCGTGGGAGACCACCTCGAACACGTACTGCCAGCCCGTCCGGCAGACAACGTGTATGAAGAAATCGCTTATTTTCTGCGGCTCCTTCGCGTATTTCCTGACGAACTCCCGGTAGAACTTCTCCTCGGTTTCGGCGAGCCGGTCGAAATAGTCCTCGTACTCCGTGCCGGCGGAATTGCAGAATATCAGCCGGAACGCGTCCAGGTTGTCGTAGATGTATTTCAGCACCTGCTCAGTGCCGTCGCTCCCCATGTCGATGGCGGTATTTGCGCTCCCGCACACCGAGGCTTCGGATATGCTGCCGAGGTATATCTCCATGAGACCGTCCGCCGCAGGCTTCACCACCGCGCTGAACAGCCCGGATTTGTCCCCGAACCGCGTGTATATCGAGTTGGTGCTGACCCCGCTGTCCGCGGATATCCTGCGGAGATTCGCGTCGTGGAACCCGTATTTCAGGAATTCCTTCTTCGCGCTCTCAAGCAGCGCCTCGGTCACGCCCGCCGTTTCCTGTCTCATTATGTATCGCCTCTTTTAAATAACATTGTTATTATAACATAGTTATTTTATTTTGTAAAGGGGATTTCTATATTTTTCCGCTTCAAAACGGTTCTGAAATTACAGCTTTCCCCTGACCGCGCGGTTTTTCGGCTTTTTTCCCATTGACAGGGCACGCGTATTTTGTTATAATTAATGTGGTGGAGTATAGTCTGCCAGGCATAATTCACATAATTGACATCACATTACAGAGAGGAGGGTCAAAAAAATGGCTGTTCCAACCAAAGAAGCAGGTAGAACCGAGCCACGGGACGGAGCCGCTCCGGAGCTTTCGTCGATACAGTTCTCGGCGCAGTTCACCGAAGAGATAACGGAATCGCAGGAACCTCAGCCAGATACTGCGGACATACCGGAAACGCCCGGAATACCTGGCATGCCGGACATGCCCGGCGCGCTCCCGGAGGACGACATTCTGAGCCAGGCGGAGCTTGCCCAGCAGGAGACCGCCCGCCGCGACCAGGAGATACTCGACGCGCTCGACAAGGTGCTCCAGCAGACCGGAGCGAGAAGCTCCGCGCCGCGCAAAAAGCCGCAGAAGCTCCCGCAGAGGGCGCTTAAATTCACGATGGGAACCGTAAAAAGCGGAGCCGGTCTTGTGAGCCTCGCGCTGACGCTCGTATTCCTCGGGATCGTGACGATGTGCGTGCTGCTCTCGGGAAGCCCGGATTTCCTGCTTATCGCGAAGCTGGCTCCGATATCGGCGGTGTTCGTCGGCGCGGAACTTCTGCTGAGCTGGTTCGTTTCCGGCAGGCGGCTGAGGATACACGTCCCCTGCGTCTGCATTACGGCTGCCGTGGCGGTCGCCGGGTGCATTCTTTCAGCGGCGCTCAACAGGGAGGGCGTCGAGATACGCGAGGAGCAGAGCGGAAGGGTCGTTGCCGCGCAGATCTATCAGCAGAGCTACAAGGAACTGTGCCGCACCGCGGATATCTCAACGCTCACGGTTAACGCAGACCTCGCTTCCGGCGCGGACAAGTCCTGGGATACGCTTTCAGAAGGGGATATCGTCGATATCGCCGTCGAGTTCAGCGGTACATATTCGAGCGCCCGGGAATTCGCTCAGGAATGCCGCACCGTTATCGCCGCATACAAATCTATGAGTATACCGGTGTCTCATTTCAGCTTCGTTTCAGACAGCAGAATGAAGAGCTTCCGCCTGGAAATAGACGGGCTGTTCCAGCAGGACAAGGACGTTGAAGAGCTTACAGAAATGGTAAATTATATCTCATATGAAGACTATGACTATATTGAGGACCTAGAAGATTTTACAGCAGAGACCACAGAAACACATGAATAAATTTATTATTGGAAAGGATAAAAATGCTTACCAAGGAACTTACAGAGGAGCTGGGAAGCTGCATTTTCAAGCAGTTCCCCGATGAAGGAGTTTACCGCATATCTAGAGTTGAAGAATGGCTTGCCACCAACGGCTACACGCTGGAAAAGCTGGGCGTCTCGGACTTCCACGAGCTTATAGAAGCCGCGCCCGACCTTTTCGGCACCCCGAGGTACAACGAGGATTCATACGTCATCGTGAAACGCTGGCACGGCTCCGGCGAGTCCGGACACCCCGCCGACAGCTTCTTCGGCAACAAGAACATCATACTTAACGACGACATCATTGAAATGTCGCAGCAGTCGCTCTACGCGCTGACAAAGGTGCTCGGCACCGGGCTGACCGTCCAGGAGATGAAGCAGGAGATATATGAGAGCTTCTCCCGCGCAAAGGACGAGGGAAAGCTAGATTTCATGTACGACCGGTACGTGTTCCCTATAGGCTACTGCACCGACGGATACCTTGTGAACGGTATAATCACAAAGAACATCAGCCCACGCGGAAAGAGCCTCTACTTCTCATTTGAAAAGACCCAGATATACAGCAGCACCGTACAGGCACACCGCCGCCCCTCCGTCCAGCCCACGCCGGTCAGCGAGGAGGACAAGGAGGAAGTATACAAGCTGCTCACCGCAAACTTCCCGTACGATATCCCGCAGCATATGGCGGCTGTCAGCAAGCTGCTCTCGGATAACCACATCGACCGCAGCCGCTACGGTTTCTTTAAAATGAAGGATCTGCTCGCCCAGATGGACTATCTGGAGCTCAGCGACGTGGTACTCGGCGGAGTTCCGCAGGTGATGGTGACCATCAGGCGCTCCGACAAGTACCAGGCGGCTCCCGCAGGACCCAGGGTCTCCGCGTTCCGCACGGAGGCTCCGCGCAGCGTCAACGCCGCGGACGTCGGCAAGACCGGCGAGGTGGAGATACCCGAGGGAAACCTCGAGGACTTCTGCAACCTGCCGTCCAAGCCGCTGATGATACTCGCGCAGTACCTCGAGCGCATAAATGTGTTCCGCGATATATCGGAGCTTCGCGGAGATATCTCCGAGGACTTCCAGAAGGCGAAGGAGACCGGAAAGATACGCTTCTACGACGGCAAGATAATCTTCCCCTGCCGCTGGCAGCGCACCGACGGCAACTACGTTGAGCTTACCCTGAAGCCCTCCGCGTACGAGGGCAGGGCGTGGTTCCTGAGCTTCGTCGACACCATCAGCCGCGACTCCGTTCCGCGCACGGTGCAGCCCGGCCGCCAGCTTGAGAACTTCGCGTACCTCGGCTCCTGGAACTCCTTCCTCTCGGAGCTTGCCGACAAGGCTGTCGCCGAAAACTGGGACTTCGAAGGCTCCGGCCGCAGCGACCACCATATACTTATACAGTATATCAAATACACATTCTACCGCCTGACCCGGGAGAACAAGGTGTGCATTTCCGGCGACAAGAAATTCGCGTGCTTCAACACAGGACTTGTAGACAAGCACTACGACGACATCTACGCCTGCTTCGCACCCAACGAGCCGGGCTGCGAGACCGAGTGGAAATTCACCGGATTCTGCACCGCCGCCAACCGCACCCTGGGCAAGCAGATAGTCAACTATTTCAGCCCGCTTCCGCAGCCGGCGGTGTACTTCGAGCACGGCGAGCAGCTCTTCTTCGATCTTTCGAAGCAGCTCCTCCCGGACTTCGACCACATAATAATAGACAACATCAGCCGCCTGCCGCTGGAGTTCCTCGAGGAGCAGTTCACCGACTGTCCCGACGCGCGCGAAGCTGCCGCGAAGATACGCTCCGCCGACGGCTATGAAAAGCGCGGGCTTTACGCGCAGCTCCGCGAGATAGTGAGCGGCAACGACCGGCTGTTCATGCGTATCCAGAACCGCATACGCGACTCCATTGAGCTTGCCAAGAAGCGCGTCAGCCGCAACTATAAGACCGCGATACCGTCCTACTTCCCGAAGTGCAACACGATGTCGCTTATGCTCCCGCTGTGCCTGACGGATGAGGAGAAGCCCGACGTTGCGCTGGTCGTCGAGCAGACCCAGTCCGGAAACTACCAGGGTCAGACCATTCTGACACTCGACCAGGCATACATCGACGCGCGCCTGCTGTGCCGCCTGAACAGCGAGTGGCTCACCACCAACATCAGCGCGGACGAAGCGGACGAGGCCGAGGACTCAGCAGAGTGAACGGAGGCACGGCATGGTTGATTTTCATAAGCTCCGCGAACTGGGCTTCGACTCTGAAAACGCAAAGGAGCGCTTCCTCGGCAGCGAGGAATTCTACTTTTCCTGCATGAAAATTTATATCCGCGCGAACGACATCGCAAAGCTCACGGAACTATGCCGCGCCTGCGACTGGGAAAATGCGCTGGAGTGCGTCCACACGATGAAGGGCTCCACCGGGAACCTCGCGCTGTACGGGCTGTACTCCCACTACAGCGCCATGACCGACCTTTTCCGCTCGGGGGAGCCGCTGAAAGCGGCTTCCCTGCTCCCGGAGGCCCAGGAGATGGAAGAAAAAATGCGCTCCGCCGCCGGATTTTACGGCGCCCCGGAGGACGTATAGGCATTGTGAACACAATTAGGTCACGAAAAATGCAGAAAATATATAAAAAAGGGCTTGCAAATTTTACAGAAATATAGTAAAATAAATCTGTAGGGTATTTTGTACTGAGAGTAATTCGGAATTCGGAATTAAGAATTCGGAATTTCGGTATCGCTTCGCGATGGATTTCAACAGCCCGGAGCTAAAGTCCGGACGCCAGAACGGAAAGCGGCTTAGAAAGTACTTTATACCAAGTATGTTCAATATTTCACTATGAAAGGAAATAATAACCATGAGCAAACTGAACAAGAAGAATGTAGAAGACCTGAATGTCAAGGGCAAGAAGGTGCTCGTCCGCGTTGACTTCAACGTACCGATGAAGGACGGCAAGATCACCAACGACAACCGTATCACCGCAGCTCTCCCGACCATCAACAAGCTGGTCGAGAACGGCGCAAAGGTTATCCTCTGCTCTCACCTCGGCAAGCCGAAGAACGGCCCGGAGGAGAAGTTCTCCCTGAAGGCTGCCGCTGACAGACTGGCTGAGCTTGTAAATACAAAGGTAGTTTTCGCCAAGGACGACAAGGTAACAGGCGACATCGCAAAGAAGGCTGTTGCTGAGATGAAGGACGGCGAGATCGTAGTCCTTGAGAACACACGTTTCCGCGGCGCAGAAGAGACCAAGAACGGCGAGGAGTTCAGCAAGGAGCTGGCTGACCTGACCGACGGCATCTTCGTAATGGACGCATTCGGCTCCTCCCACAGAGCTCACGCTTCCACCGTTGGCGTTACCAAGTTCATGAAGGAGACCGCTGTAGGCTACCTGATGAACAAGGAGATCGAGTTCCTCGGCAACGCCGTTGAGAACCCCGTTCGTCCCTTCGTTGCTATCCTCGGCGGCGCTAAGGTAGCCGATAAGCTGAACGTTATCTCCAACCTGCTTGAGAAGTGCGACACTCTCATCATCGGCGGCGGCATGGCTTACACCTTCCTGAAGGCTCAGGGCTATGAGGTTGGTACTTCCCTCGTTGACGACGAGAAGATCGACTACTGCAAGCAGATGATCGAGAAGGCTGAGAAGCTCGGCAAGAAGCTCCTCCTGCCCGTTGATACAACTATCGCTAAGGCGTTCCCTGATCCTATCGACGCTCCGATCGAGGTTTCCGTTGTTGATTCCGACAAGATCCCGGCTGACATGATGGGTCTGGATATCGGCCCCAAGACCATGGATCTGTTCGCTGAGGCTGCAAAGACCGCTAAGACCGTTGTTTGGAACGGCCCGATGGGCGTATTTGAGAACCCCGTTCTCAAGAAGGGCACCGTTGCTGTGTGCGAGGCTCTCGCAGCTGCTGACGCTACCACGATCATCGGCGGCGGCGACTCCGCTACCGCGGCTATCAACCTGGGCTACGCCGACAAGATGAGCCACATCTCCACCGGCGGCGGCGCTTCCCTCGAGTACCTCGAAGGCAAGGGTCTGCCCGGCATCGACGCTATTCAGGATAAGTAATTTCTGATAAACGCGGCGGATATCTACGGGTATCCGCCTGTTGTCGTTTTAACTGAGGTGTTTTTATGGACGAGAAAGTAAGCATTGCGGAAAAGGACATCGGCGCTGGTGGGATATATCGGTGCAGGTTCCGCGGAACTGTGTCGGAATGCGACATACAGGGCTGCTCCGGCTCCCTGGTAAACCTCGACGGCATGAGCCTGACGAGATCCACCGCCAGGGGCGCGGACATCACGATGGTGAATCTGTCCGGCGCGCAGCTTTCCGGGTGCGACCTTTCGGGCATGGACATCACGAACTGCAAGCTTGACGGAATGACGATAAACGGCATTCCAGTCGAGGCTCTGCTCAACAACTACAAGGAGAATATCAATATGAAGAAGAATGTAAGAAAGGCTATAATCGCCGGCAACTGGAAGATGAACAAGACCCGTCCCGAGGCTAAGGCACTGCTCGAGGAGCTCAAGCCGATGGTAGCTGACGTTAAGGACGTTGAGATCGTAGCTTGCGTACCCTTCACCAACCTGGAGACCGCGCTCGCTGCAACAGCAGGCACCAACATCAAGATCGGCGCTGAGAACTGCCACTTCGAGAAGAGCGGCGCGTTCACCGGCGAGATCTCCGCTGACATGCTGGCTGAGATGGGCGTTGAGTACGTAGTTCTGGGTCACTCCGAGCGCCGTCAGTACTTCGCAGAGACCGACGAGACCGTTAACAAGAGAACAAAGGCTGCCCTCGCTGCCGGCCTGAAGCCCATCGTTTGCGTAGGCGAACTTCTCTGGGAGCGCGAGTGCAACATCACCGAGGAAGTTATCGCACGCCAGATCAAGCTTGATTTCTTCGGTATCTCCGCTGACGACCTCAAGAAGTGCGTTATCGCTTACGAGCCTGTTTGGGCTATCGGCACCGGCAAGACCGCTACCGCTGACCAGGCTGAGGAAGTTTGCGCATTTATCCGCGCTACCCTCGCTAAGCTCTACGGCGCTGACGTAGCTGAGACCATCACCGTTCAGTACGGCGGTTCCATGAACGCAAAGAACGCTGCTGAGCTGCTCTCCAAGACCAACGTTGACGGCGGTCTGATCGGCGGCGCTTCCCTGAAGGCTGCTGACTTCACAACCATCATCAACGCAGCAGTAAACGGCTAATAGGATAATTCGGAATTAGGAATTCGGAATTCGGAATGAATGTGTCCCGCTTCGCGGGACGGATTTCAAATTTGCTGCATTTGTGATACCGCAGGGACTGAGGTATTCATCAATTTGTGCCGATTTTTAGATATATCCGCGAAGCGGATACCGTAATTCCGAATTCCGAATTAAGAATTCCGAATTTTATTTGTGAGGAGTATTTCTATGAAGGCAAAGAAACCGATATTATTAGTAGTAATGGACGGCGTTGGCTTCTCCAAGACCCACCTCGGCGACGCAGTGGGCGAGGCTAACACCCCCACCCTCGACTGGATGCTGGCTAACTGCCCCAACACCCGCCTCAAGGCGCACGGTGACGCGGTAGGTCTGCCATCCGACGACGACATGGGCAACTCCGAGGTAGGTCACAACGCGATCGGCTGCGGTCAGATCTACTCTCAGGGCGCAAAGCTCGTTAACGAGAGCATCGAGAGCGGCAAGATGTACGAATCCGACGCATGGAAGGAACTGACTGCTAACGTAAAGAGCAAGAACTCCACCATGCATTTCATCGGTCTGCTGTCCGACGGCAACGTACATTCCAACATCAAGCACCTGTTCAACATGATAAAGAAGGCTAAGTCCGAGGGTATCTCCAAGGTAAGAGTACACGCCCTGCTGGACGGCCGTGACGTTCCCCCGCAGACTGCGCAGATCTACATCGAGCAGCTCGAGGATCTGTTCAAGGAACTGAACGACAGCACATTCGAGGGCAGGATAGCAAGCGGCGGCGGACGTATGAAGATCACAATGGACCGCTACCAGGCTGACTGGCCGATGGTAGAGCGCGGCTGGAACGCGCACGTACGCGGCGAGGGCAGACAGTTCGCGACCGCGATGGACGCGCTGAACACTCTGCGCGCTGAGACCGGCGTAGCAAGCGATCAGGATCTCCCGGCATTCGTAATTGCCGAGAACGGCGAGCCTGTAGGCAAGATCGTTGACGGCGACAGCGTTATCCTGTTCAACTTCCGCGGCGACCGCGCTATTGAGCTTTCCATGGCGTTCGACATGGTAGAGTTCGACCACTTCAACAGAGGTCCGAAGCCCGACGTATGCTACGCAGGCATGCTGCAGTACGACGGCGACCTGAAGCTTCCGGCACGCTTCCTGGTTAACCCGCCCGAGATCACCAACACCATGACCGAGGTGCTAGTAGCGGCTGGCTACAACGAGTACGCTATCTCCGAGACCCAGAAGTACGGCCACGTAACATACTTCTGGAACGGCAACCGCAGCGGCAAGGTAAGCGAGGAGCTCGAGACCTACTGCGAGATCCCGTCCGACAACGTAAGCTTCGACCAGAGACCCTGGATGAAGTCCGCTGAAATCACCGACAAGCTCATCGAGGCTATCAGGTCCGGCAAGTACGACTTCATTCGCTGCAACTACCCGAACGGCGACATGGTAGGCCACACCGGCAGCATGGACGCTACGATCATCGGCGTTGAATCCGTTGACCTGGGTCTTGCAAGACTGAAGGCAGTTTGCGACGAGTGCGGAGTTACAATGCTCATCACCGCAGACCACGGCAACGCAGACGAGATGCTTGAGAAGAACAAGAAGGGCGAGATCCAGGTAAGAACTGCTCACTCCCTGAACCCTGTTCCGTTCATCATCTACGACAAGGATCAGAAGTTCGAGATCAAGCCGTCCGACAAGTACGGCCTTGCAAACATCGCTCCGACAGTAATCAAGATGTTCGGCCTTGAGGCTCCGGAGTGCTGGGAAGACAGCATGATCTGATTTTCCGCTGACTACGGATATTAAGTTAATAATCGAGGGGGAGAAACTTTGGTTTTCTCCCCCTCAGGCTATCGATAAAGTTCATAATTTCCGCGCAGCGTACTGGTTTTCGCTTCCTTTTGCTTACAAAAGGAAGTGGGAGCGTGAGGGCAAAGCCCTCACACTCTGCGCGCTGGCGCGCAGTAAAACGATTCAAAAGCGCTAAAGGGGTGTGGGGGAAAACAAGAGTTTTCCCCCACAGTTTTATACCATTATGAATTTTCTTGCCGCGCTCCCGCGCGGAGTGTGGGGTTCCACCCCACGCCCCGCTTCCTTTTATACCAAAAGGAAGCGAAAATCAATTGCTTACGCGGTGTTTTATCTGTTGACGAAATGACGTGAATGTGCTATAATTTCACTATACTGATTTTACAAAAAACGGAATGGAGCAACAATGTACCGAATTTACATAGCAGAGGACGACGAAAGCATCGCCGCCGCCATCGCCCGGGGGCTGTCCGCGTGGGACTTCGAGGTGCGCACTGCGTCGGATTTCAAGCGAATAGCCGACGAAATCGCGGAATACGACCCGCATCTTGTCCTGCTCGACATCACACTTCCCTTCTACAACGGATTCTACTGGTGCAGCGAACTTCGCCGTAACAGCAGGGTCCCGGTGGTGTTCATATCCTCGGCGGCGGACAACATGAACATCGTAATGGCGATGAACATGGGCGGCGACGATTTCATCGCGAAGCCCTTCGACATGTCGGTGCTGACCGCGAAGATACAGGCGCTGCTACGGCGGACCTACGATTTCGCGGAGCAGGTCGGAGTTATCGAGCATAACGGCGCAAAGCTCAATACCTCCGAGGCGGCGTTGTATGTCGGTCAGAACCGCGTTGAGCTGACCCGCAACGAGTACCGCATACTCCAGACGCTGATGGAGAACAAGGGAAAGGTCGTCAGCCGCGAAAAGCTGATGGACAAGCTCTGGGAGACCGACTGCTTCATCGACGAGAACACGCTGACCGTCAACGTCGCAAGGCTGCGCAGAAAGCTGGAATCCGCCGGGCTTCCGGGATTCATCACGACCAAGGTCGGCATGGGGTACATCGTCGCATGAGGGCGTATCTCTACGCGCGGCGGAGGGTCATTGCGGCTTTCCTGCTGTTCGCGGCGGTGTTCGGCGTGGTGTTCTGGCTCGGGGGAGTCCCGATGGGCGCGGTCGGGTACGCCTCGGCTATATGCGGAGTTCTGGCGCTTGCTTTCGGCTGCGCCGATTTTCTGAGTTTCCGGCAGAGGTGCGCCGTGCTGAAAAAGCTCCAGGACGAAATAACCGTATCCGTCGATAACCTCCCGGAGCCGCAGAACGCCGCCGAGGAGGGCTGCGCGGAGCTTCTCAGGGCGCTGTTCCGAAGCCGCGCGGAGCTTCAGGAGCACTACGAGCAGAGCATTTCCGACATGACGGACTACTACACGATGTGGGCGCACCAGATAAAAACTCCCATTGCGGCAATGAGGCTCTCGCTGGCGGAGCAGGACTCCCCGGAGAGCCGCTCCCTCGCCGAGGAGCTGACGCGGATAGAGCAGTACGTTGAGATGGTGCTGTGCTACATCAGGCTCGAGAGCAGCGACACCGACTACGTTATAAAGGAATGCCGCCTGGAGGACATCGTAAAATCCGCGGTGCGGAGATTCTCCGGGCAGTTCATTCGCAAGAAGCTGACTCTCCAGATGAGCGGGCTCGACCGCATGGTGCTGACCGACGAAAAGTGGCTGCTGTTCGTGATAGGGCAGGTGCTGTCCAACGCGGTGAAGTACACCCGCGCCGGCGGAATAACGATAACCTGCGAAAACGACGTTCTGAAAATACAGGACACCGGTATCGGCATAGCCCCGGAGGATCTCCCGAGGATATTTGAGAAGGGCTACACCGGGTGCAACGGCAGGTCGGACATGAAGGCGAGCGGACTGGGGCTGTACCTTTGCAGGCAGATATGCGGCAGGCTGGGTCACAGGATATCGGCGGAAAGCAGCGGCGGCACGTCGGTTTTCATCGACCTGCGGCGCAGCGGGGTCGACCTGCGGGAATGAGCCCTGCGGCATTACAAAAGTGTAAGACAGATGTAAGCCGTTTCGATTGCGGTCCTTCCGGGAAAATGCTAGAATAAATACAGACGGAAACGGCGCGCACTCCAGAACATGACATTCCCCTGAAAACCACCGCGCGCCGGGTCTGTCGGAAAGGAAGGACGAAATGCCGATATTAGAGATAACAGGTCTCAGAAAGACCTACACCACACGCCTCGGCGGAAACCGCGTGGAAGCGCTGAAGAACGTCAGCTTCACTGCGGAGCCGGGGGAATACATCGCCATAATGGGCGAGAGCGGCTCCGGAAAGACCACGCTGCTGAATATCCTCGCGGCGCTCGACAAGCCGACCGGGGGCAGCGTTATCCTCGACGGAATGGACCTCGCGAAGATAAAGGAATCGAAGCTCGCGGATTTCCGCCGGGACAATCTTGGATTCGTGTTCCAGGAGTTCAACCTGCTGGATACGTTCACGGTGCGGGACAACATACTGCTCCCGCTGGTGCTGAGGGGCGAAAAGTACCCCGCCATGCAGCCGAAGCTGAACTCCACTGCGGAGCTGCTCGGGATATCCGCGCTGCTCGACAAGTACCCCTACGAGATATCCGGCGGTCAGAAGCAGCGCACCGCCGCAGCCCGGGCGATGATAACCGAGCCGAAACTGCTCCTCGCGGACGAGCCGACGGGCGCTCTCGACAGCAGAAGCTCCGACGAGCTGCTCGCGCTTTTCGCAGAGATAAACCGCCGCGGTCAGACGATACTGATGGTGACTCACTCGGCGAAGGCGGCGAGCCGCGCGAAGCGGGTGCTGTTCATAAAGGACGGCGCGGTGTTCCACCAGCTCTACCGCGGGAACTGCTCCGACGACGAATTCTACCGCCGCATAACCGACGCGCTCACGCTGCTGTCCTCCTCCGGAGAGCCGCAGAGCCTCCGTATAAAGAGGGAGGGCGCGGAATGAAGCTCTATTTCAGACTTGCCGCCGGCGGTATCCGCAGGAACTCCAGACTGTACGTCCCGTACATCATGACCTGCTCGCTGATGGTGATGATGTACTACATCACAGACGCGCTCTCCGGCGACGAAATGCTCAGCGCGATGGCCGGCGGCTACATCATGCATGAGCTGATAGTCATAGGCAAGGTGGTCATGGCTCTGTTCGCGGCGATCTTCCTGTTTTACACCAACTCGTTCCTGATAAAGAGCCGCATGCGCGAATTCGGGCTATACAACATTCTCGGCATGGGAAAGAACGGCATAGCCCGGGTCATGACCTGGGAAACGCTGATGGTCTACGTTATCTCCATGGTGTTCGGGCTTGGCGCCGGTATCCTCTTTTCAAAGCTCGCGGAGCTGCTCGCGGTCAAGATCGTGCAGGGCGACGCGGCTTATCAGTTCTCCGTCAGCGGGCCGGCTGCCGCCGCTTCGCTTATAGTGTTCGCCGTTATCTTCCTGCTGATCTTCCTCAACGTTCTGCGGCAGGTGTTCTTCTCAAAGCCCGTAGAGCTTCTCCGCTCGGAGAACTCCGGCGAAAAGCCCCCGAAGGCTAACTGGTTCGCAGCCGTCCTCGGAGCGCTCATGCTCGGGCTGGCGTACTTCATGGCGGTCACGATAGAGGAGCCGCTCAGCGCTATCCTCGCGTTCATGGCGGCTGTTATCCTCGTTATCGCCGCGACCTACCTGCTGTTCGTCGCTGGCTCGGTGGTGCTGTGCAGGGTGCTCCAGAAGAACAAGGGGTACTACTACAAGACCAACCACTTCATTTCCGTGTCGCAGATGTCCTACCGCATGCGGAAGAACGGCGCCGGGCTTGCTTCTATATGCATTCTCAGCACGATGGTGCTGGTGACGCTCTCCACCACTATCTGCCTTTACACGGGCGAGGAGCAGATACTCCGCCAGCGCTATCCCCGGGATATGGTCACGATGGCGTACGGCCTTCCGGAGGAGGACATTCCGGCGTTCCGCGAAAGCGTCAGCGCGCTTGCTGAAAAGCACGGAGCCTCCCCGGAGAACGTGCTCGCCTACTCCTACGCAGACCTTTCCGGCGCTGTGATAGGAAACCGCCTGGATATGGCGCGGGGGAATTCCGACGACGTTTCCCTCGACCTGCGCTCGGTGTACGTCGTGCCGATAGCCGACTACAACGCGCTCTACGGCACTGATATACAGCTTGCGGACGGCGAGGCGGCGGCGTACTTCAAGGGCAAGGGCTTCGGATACGACGAGATCCAGCTCGACGACTGGGGAAGCTACCGCATAACGCAGCGGCTCGGCGAGTTCACGATAACCGGCACGGACTCCGCGACTATCTACGACACGATATACCTTTTCGTGAAGGACTGGTCAGACATCGAGAGCCTGAACGATTATCAGAACCGCCTCACCGACGAGTACGGCGGAATACGCTCGAACATTGTGTACTACTACTGCTTCGACCTTGACTGCGGCGAGGATTCCCAGCTCGACCTCTACTACGAAATGGAATACGGAGACGTGGAGTTCCCATTCCACTTTGAGAGGCTCAAAACCGAATGCCGCGCCCGCGATCACGAGGAGTTCCTCGGGCTTTACGGCGGACTGTTTTTCCTCGGAATACTGTTCGGCGGGGTATTTATCCTGGCGGCGGTGCTTATAATGTACTACAAGCAGATAAGCGAGGGCTTCAACGACCGCGCGCGGTTCGACATTCTCCGCAAGGTCGGCATGAACGACCGCGAAATACGCCGCGCGGTGAACTCCCAGGTGCTGACGGTGTTCTTCGCGCCGCTTATCGCCGCGGGGATACACATGGCGTTCGCTTTCCCGCTGCTGACCAAGATACTCGGTCTGTTCAGCATGAGGGACGCCGGATTCCTCGCGATAGTTACGCTGATATGCTTCGCGGTGTTCGCCGCGCTTTATGTCGCGGTATACGCGCTGACCTCCCGCAGCTACTACAGGATAGTCAGCGGAAACAACAGATGAGGCGCGCTGTACGGGGACTGTGCTTCGCCCTGCTGGCGGTGGCGGCAGTCCCGGCGGGGGCGTGCTTCGGAGTGCTGTGGGCGGTGTTCCGGCTCACGGACGCGATACTCAGAAAAACGGAAAGGAGCAACGATGAAGGCTAAACACATAGTTATCCGGGTGATCCTGCTCGTACTTATATCGCTGCTGTCGCTGGCGCTGACGGCGGTAGGAGTGTTCGCAGTGCTCGGGTGGAACATGCACTCGGAAGCGATCGAGGCAAGGCCTGTGCGGCAGGTCTACGCGGACGCTTCCGCCGACGAGCATTTCGTGAGCTGCGACGAACTCCCGGAATTCTATGTGAATGCAGTCACCGCCACCGAGGACCGCGATTTCTGGGGTCACAGCGGCATCGACCCTTCCGCGATAGTCCGGGCGCTGCTCCACGACATCGCCGCGATGGATTTCGCGGAGGGCGGGAGCACCATCACCATGCAGACCGCAAAGAACATCTACTACACGCAGGATAAGCGCTTTGAGCGCAAGGCGGCGGAGGTGTTCACGGCGTTCGAGCTGGAGGATAAGCTCAGCAAGGAGCAGATATTCGAGCTGTACGTCAACACGATCTACTTCGGAAGCAATTATTACGGGATCTACGCGGCTTCCATGGGGTATTACGGAGTCCCGCCGCAGGAGCTAACAGACCAGCAGTGCGCGACCCTTGCGGGTATCCCGCAGGCTCCGAGCGTGTACTCCCCGGATAATTCCCAGGAGCTTGCCGACCAGCGCGCGGAACAGGTGCTGAACTCCATGCGGGAATGCGGATACTTGAGTTAATTCGGAATTCGGAATTAGGAATTCGGAATTTCAGTGCCGCCTTCGGCGGGTTATTTCAAATGACGGGCAGACTGCGTGGTCTGCCTGTTTTTGTTGAGATTAAACATTAATTCACCTCTCAGCGATCAGCCGCAAAATCAACAGCCTGTCAACTTTTCAACTTCCAACAATTTAAAATCCGCGCGAAGCGCGCACCATAATTCCGAATTCGGAATTCGGAATTTCGGTGCCGCCTTCGGCGGATTATTTCAAATGACGGGCAGACTGAGTGGTCTGCCCGTTTTTGTTGAGATTAAACATTAATTCACCCCTCAGCGACCTGCCGCAAAATCAACAGCCTGTCAACATTTCAACTTCCAACAATTTAAAAACCGCGCGAAGCGCGCACCTTAATTCCGAATTCCGAATTCCTAATTCCGAATTTAACAAGCTCCCTCTTCCCTTTCAGCAGATGAAATACAAAAACAGGGCCGCATTTCTGCGACCCTGTAATTTTATCCGAATATTACTTATTACTTAACGAAGGGGTTCTCGGACGGATACAACATGCCCTTGGGCTGGTTGAATCCGATGTCCTTGATACCGAGGTAACGGAACAGGTCGAACAGGAGCTTTCCGTAGTGGCCGAACGCTACCGCGCCGTGGTGCGGATAACGCTTCTCAACTAAAACGTGACGGTAGAAGCGTCCCATCTCAGGAATAGCGAAGATACCGATGCCGCCAAAGGAACGAGTAGGCACATCGAGGATCTCGCCCTCTGCGATGTATGCACGAAGCTCTCCCTCGCTGTCGCACTGTAAGCGGTAGAATGTGATATCGCTTGCTGCGATGTCGCCCTCGAGGGTGCCTCTTGTGAAGTCAGGATCGCTGCCAGCGGGTTCAAGCAGGCGGTGCTGAATGAGCTGGTACTTGACCGCACGGGTGGAACACATCTTGCACTCGGGTGTGTTTCCGCAGTGGAAGCCCATGAACGTATCGGTGAGGGCGTAGTCGTACTTGCCCTTGATGTCCTCGTCGTATATGTACTGAGGAACGGAGTTGTTGATATCGAGCAGCGTAACTGCGTCAGCGGAAATGCACAGACCGATGTATTCGCTCAGCGCGCCGTAGATATCTACCTCGCAGGATACCGGGATACCGCGGCTTACAAGGCGGCTGTTTACATAGCAGGGCTCAAAGCCGAACTGGGACGGGAACGCAGGCCAGCACTTGTCTGCAAATGCAACGTACTTCTTGGAGCCCTTGTGCTTCTCTGCCCAGTCTAAAAGGGTCAGCTCGAACTGAGCCATGCGTCTGTTGAGGTCGGAGTAATAGTTGCCCTCGCCCATTTCCTTTGCCATATCAGCGCATACGCCGTCGATCCTGGGATCGTTCTCATGCTCCTTGAAGGAAACCAGCAGATCCAGCTCGGAGTTCTCCTCAATCTCAACGCCTAACTCGTATAAGCCCTTGATAGGAGCGTTGCATGCGAAGAAGTCCTGCGGACGCGGACCGAAGGTGATGATCTTTAAGTTCTTTACGCCTACGATGGCTCTCGCTACGGGTACGAAGTCCCTGATCATCTTTACGATGTCGCCGCTGGTGCCAACGGGGTACTCGGGGATAAAGCCCTTGAGGTGGCGCATGCCCAGGTTGTAGGAGCAGTTCAGCATGCCGCAGTAAGCGTCGCCTCTGCCGTTGATCATGTCGCCGTCGCCCTCTGCCGCTGCAACGAACATGCAGGGGCCGTCAAAGTTCTTTGCGATAAGGGTCTCGGGGGTCTCGGGGCCGAAGTTTCCGAGGAACACTACTAAAGCGTTGCACTCCGCCTTCTTTACGTCCTCGACAGCCTTCAGCATGTCAAGCTCGTTCTCAACGGTAACGGGACATTCGTAGATACCCTCGCCGTAAGCGTTTACGATGGCTTTGCGGCGGCTTTCTGATAAAGCGATGGGGAAGCAGTCGCGGGATACGGCAACTATGCCGAGCTTGATTTCAGGAATGTTGTTCATAGGTTTATCCTCTCATCATTTTATATTCCGGGGATACTACAGCGTCCCCTTATGTTTACGTTTATAGGATATCACAAAAAATTTTATTTGTCTAGTGTTTTTTTGTCGCATTCATGCAAAATCTGCCCAAAAAACGCTGAATGAGTTATAATAAAGTTTACTTTGTGGGTATTTTATGTTATAATCTCATCAGGCGGCGCTCAAAGACCGCTGCAATACTACACAGAAGAAAGAAGCAATATCAATGAACAAGGATCTAACAGTAGGCAGCCCGGGAAGATCGCTGATAATGTTCACCATACCGCTGTTCATCAGCGTTATGTTCCAGCAGATGTACAACATCGCGGACAGCGTTATCGCGGGCAAGTTCGCCGGTGAGGACGCCCTCGCCGCCATCGGAGCCAGCTACCCCATAACCATGATTTTCATGGCGGTGGCGGTCGGCTGCCAGATAGGCTGCTCGGTAGTCATAAGCAAGCACTTCGGCGCGGGCAACATGCCGATGACCAAGACCTGCATTTCCACCGCGCTCATTTCAGGCACCGTGCTTTCCGCGGTGCTCACCGTTGTCGGCGTGCTTTTCAGCGGAGTTTTCATGCAGTGGGTGCAGACGCCTGACAACATCTTCGACGACGGCTGCCTGTACCTCATGATATACACCGGCGGGTTCGTGTTCCTGTTTATCTACAACGTCGTCACGGGTATCTTCAACTCCCTCGGCGACAGCAAGACCCCGCTATACCTGCTCATAGGAAGCTCCATCGGCAACGTTATCCTCGACTGCATTTTCATCATTCCGCTCCAGATGGGAGTCGCAGGCGCCGCCTGGGCTACCTTCATCGCTCAGGGAGCCGCATGCCTGCTCGCGCTGTTCCTGCTGCTGCGCCGCGTGAAATCCATGAACATTTCCGGCGGCAGGCTGTTCAGCGGAGCCGCCCTCGCAGATATATGCAAGGTCGCAGTCCCCAGCGTGCTTCAGCAGAGCTTCATCTCCGTCGGCAACCTGTTCATTCAGTATATGGTCAACGGCTTCGGCTCCTCCGCCATCGTCGCCGGTTACTCCGCGGCAATTAAGCTCAACACCTTCGCCATCACCTGCTTCACCACCATCGGAAACGGCATGTCCAGCTTCACCGCGCAGAACATCGGCGCAAACAAGCCGGAGCGTATCAAGCAGGGATTCCGCTCGGTGCTTATCTTCTCCCTCGCTACCGCGCTGGTTTTCTTCCTGCTGTTCTTCCTGCTCAATCAGCCGCTGCTGTCGCTGTTCATGAACGAAGACGGCTCGCAGCTCGCCATGGATACCGGCGTCGACTTCCTGCGGATAGTCGCTCCGTTCTACTTCATCGTTTGCCTGAAACTCCTCTGCGACGGAGTCCTCCGCGGCAGCGAGAGCATGGGCTGCTTCATGGCGGCGACCTTCACCGACCTGATACTCCGCGTTGTCCTCGCCGCGATACTCTCCAATACAATGAACGACGTTACCGGCATCTGGTACTCCTGGCCGGGAGCCTGGGTTGTCGCTACGGTGATGTCCGTTATATTCTACAAATCCGGGATATGGACTAAGAAGCTCATATCCCTCACCCCCGAGGCTGAAAAGGAAGAGATCGCCGAGGAGGAACTCGTGGACGAAATACTTGAAGAACATGTCGATATGACCCCTGACAAATAAAAGGAGGCTATATGAGAAGCTGCGGAATACTAATGCACATTTCCAGCCTGCCGTCCCCGTATGGCATAGGAACATTCGGGGCGGAAGCTGAAAAATTCGCCGACTGGCTCAAGGAAGCCGGCCAGAAGTACTGGCAGGTGCTGCCGATAGGCCCCACCGGATACGGCGATTCCCCCTACCAGCCGTTTTCCTCCTTCGCTGGGAATCCACTGCTCATCGACCTTGACGAGCTTGTGGAGCACGGCTACCTCGCGAAGAAGTCCCTCGACAACTCCGACTACGGCGCCGACCCGTCCTACGTTGACTTCGACATCGTGAACCGCCACAAGACCGCCCTCCTGCGGGAGGCCTTCGCGGGGTTCACCGACGACGTGGGCTACACCTCGTTCGTCATCGAGGAGCAGGACTGGCTCGACGACTACGCGCTTTTCATGGCGCTGAAGGACAAATTCGGCGGCAGACCCTGGTCCGACTGGGACGACGACATCAAACTCCGCGAGCCGGAGGCAGTCAAGCGCTGGACCGAGGAACTCAAGGACGACATCAAGTTCTACAAGTTCGTGCAGTATATCTTCTACCGCCAGTGGGACAGATTCCACCGCTACTGCAACAAGAACGGCATACAGCTCATCGGCGATATCCCGATATACGTCTCCCCGGACTGCGCGGACGTCTGGGCGCAGCCCGAGCTGTTCGAGCTTGATGAAAAGCGCGTTCCCAAGCGCGTTGCGGGAGTTCCGCCGGATTACTTCTCCGCCACCGGTCAGCTATGGGGGAACCCCCTCTACAACTGGGAGGAAATGCACAAGACCGGCTACAAGTGGTGGCTCAAGCGCATAGGCAAGTCAAAGGAGAACTTCGACATGCTGCGCATCGACCACTTCCGCGCCTTCGACACCTACTACGCTATCCCCTACGGTCACAAGACCGCCGAGAACGGCACCTGGGAAAAGGGTCCCGGCATGGAGCTGTTCAACGCGATAAAGAACGACCTCGGCGACGTCAACATCATCGCGGAGGACCTAGGCGATATCTTCGACAGCGTGAAGGAGCTGCTGCGCGACACCGGATTTCCCGGAATGCGCGTGCTCCAGTTCGGGTTCAACCCGGATAACACCGATAACGACCACCTCCCGCACAACTACCCGAAAAACTGCTGCGCCTACACCGGCACTCACGATAACTCCACGATAATGCAGTGGTACCGCGAAGCCGACCCGAAGTCCCGGGCGATGGCGCGGAGGTACGTAAAGCCCCGGCTGTTCGAGCGGTTCAGCGCCGCCTGCGTGCGCGTCGTTTACGCCAGCCCCGCGAACCTCGCGATTATCCCCATGCAGGATATCCTCGGGCTTGGAGCCAACGCGCGCATGAACGTCCCCTCCACCGTCGGCGGGAACTGGAAATGGAGAATGCTCCCGGGCAGGCTCACCGCGTCCCGCGCAGAAAAGCTCCGCAGCCTTGCGGACACCTATTTCAGATAAACAGCTCCCCTCTGTGCAGAACAGAGGAGTTATTGCGGAGGAAAAATGCAGATAAAAACCCAACGCCTGACCCTTGAACCTCTCGGAACGAAATTCCTGGTATCCACCCACGCCTACGCCTCCGACCCGGAGCTTACCAGGCTGATGGTGTTCCTGCCCACCGACGACCTAGCGGAAACGGAACGCTACCTCAAAAAGTGCGAAGCCGAAGCCGCAAAGGAACGTCCGCAGTTCTACGAGACGGCGGTGATGCTGGACGGCAGGCACATCGGCTCGGTCAGCGCGTACCTTGAGGAAAACGGCACGGCATGGGAGCTGGGCTGGATAATCTCCCGGGATGCTCACGGCTGCGGCTATGCCGCAGAGGCGGCGCGCGCCCTGATGGAATACTGCCTTGAAACCACCGGTATACGCCGCTTCATCGCGCACTGCGACAGCGAGAATTCCGCTTCACAGCGAGTAATGCAGAAGCTGGGTCTGCGCTTTGCGGAGGAGCACTCCGGCAGAAAAAACCGCGGCTCCGACGAGGTGCGCAGCGAAATGATGTTTGAACGCGTGTTCTAAATCCGCTCGGATTCTCGGACTTCCCCGCCGTGAACGATTCTGAACTGTTTCTGATTATCAGTGATTAGGCTTCTTGATTTTATATACAAATCCACATGTACCCGACGTTTACATATATAAAATTGATATACAAGACATTCAAAATTCAGATTATACTTTTTTTCCTCTACGTATTATAATATGAAAGGCAAGGCGGCATAATGCGCCAGATCATGCACGAATATTGTTACATATGTTGCGGAGGCGGTCAGTTATGAGCGGAAATAGCTTCCATGGTCAGATGTCGGATAAATTCCGGTCGGCGGTGTTCATAATTCTTTCCGGAGGATTCCAGGACGCCTACACCTATTGCTGCCGCGGCGGAGTTTTCGCCAACGCCCAGACCGGCAACATCGTTCTTATGTCCGCGGCGCTGTTTCGCGGCGACTGGGAGGCGGTAGTCAAATACCTCGTGCCGGTGCTGTCGTTCCTGCTGGGGATAGCGGTGGCAGAACTGGTTCACGTACACTACCGCAGACAGGAGAAGATACACTGGCGGCAGATAGTCCTCATCGAGGAAATACTGCTGCTGTTCATCGTGGGATTCATTCCCGAGACGCTCGACCCGCTTGCCAACGCGCTCGTGTCGTTCGTGTGCGCGCTCCAGGTGCAGACCTTCCACAAGATACACGGTCAGCCCTACGCCAGCACGATGTGCATAGGCAACATGCGCAGCGGCATGGAATCCCTGGTGGCGTACTTCCGCAGCCGCGACCATGAGACCCTCGTAAAGTCGCTGACCTACTTCGGGGTCATCGGTGTGTTCGCCGCAGGAGCCGGAATCGGCAGCGTGCTTTCGCAGACGATTGGCCACGGAATAATCTGGGTGTGCTGCGGTCTGCTCTCGGTAAGCTTCTTCCTGATGTTCATTCACGAAAAGCAGGAGCAGTGATCCGCTCTTTGCAGAAAATTTTTTCCATTTCATTCTTAACGCAACGATCACCGCAGAAATGCGGATAATATATAAAGACACATAAAGAAAGGAGAAACTTTATGAGCAAAAAGAAACGCGCAGTATTCATCGTCGTATGGGTCGCGCTGATGGTCATAGTGCTTGTTGCGGCGCTCCTCGTGGGCGGCAGCGGCGAGTCCGAGTCCATCAAGGTGGTCATGCGCGACGCGGTGCTGCACGGAACGAATAAGGTCAGCCTTTTCGGCATCAAGGACGTCAACCCGGCGTATATCTCATCGCTGATAGTGTGCGGAGCGCTCCTTGTTTTCGCGGCTGTTATCCGGATATTCGTGATACCTAAGTTTAAAATGGTTCCTGGGAAGTTCCAGATGCTGCTCGAACAGCTCGTCACCTTCTTTGACAACCTCGCAAAGACCAGCAGCCCCCATAAGAACTCGTTCCTCGGGGCTTATGTGTTCGCAGCGGGCGTTTACATCTTCGTGGGGACCCTGTTCGAGCTGTTCGGCATTCAGGCGGCGACCACCGCAGGAGGTGCGATTTCCCTTCCGGCTCCGCTGTCTGACATCAACGCCGCTATCATGCTCGGCTGCCTGTCCTACCTCGTGATCCTCAGCGGAGGCATCGCGGGCGCGAAGATCAAGGGCGTCGGCAGGACCCTCAAGGAGTTCTCGCTGCCCATCTCAATGAGCTTCCGTCTTTTCGGCGCGCTGCTCAGCGGTCTGCTCGTCACCGAGCTGGTTTACTACAACATCAGCCTGAGCTTCGTTCTCCCGGTATTCGTGGGAATAATGTTCACGCTGCTGCACGCGCTTATTCAGGCGTACGTCCTGACTATGCTCACGGCAATGTTCTACGGCGAGGTTTCCGAACCTCCCGTCAAGGCGGTAAAAAAGCGCCTTTCCAAATCAACCAACAAATAAATTTTACTGAACAATGGAGGATACGATCATGAAGAGATCTGTTAAGAAATTAGTAGTTTGCGGAATCATTGCGCTGATGGTATGCGCACTTTGCAGCCTGGTGGCTTTCGCTGCCGCAGATAAGCCCGAGCCCGCTCCCCAGGACGGCACAAGCGTTTCCCAGGAAGCCGAGACGAACAGCGCCGCTGATTCCACCGGCAGCAAGGCTATCGCAGCAGGTATCTGCGTAGGTATCGCAGCATGCGGCGCCGGCATAGGCATGGGTCTTACCACTGCGAAGTCCTCTGAGGGTATCTCCCGCCAGCCCGAGGCTGCGGACAAGATCCGTACCAACATGATGCTTGGTCTGGTATTCATTGAGACCGCGATCATTTACGCCCTGGTAGTTGCAATCCTCATCATCTTCGTACTGTAAGGGGGTAATTTTATGGGAATCCCTCTGAATGTAGACTGGCAGCAGATCCTGCTGCATCTGTTCAACTTCATTATCCTTTTCGGCGGACTCTGGCTGCTGCTCTACAAGCCGGTGAAGAACTTCATGGCAAAGCGCGAGGCTTACTACAAGGATATGGACAAGGCTGCCGCCGAGAAGCTCGCAGCCGCTGAAAACGAGCAGCAGAAGTACTCCGGACTTATCGGGAAGGCTCAGGACGAAGCCGCAGAGCTGAAGAAGAAGGCTATGGCGGACGCCGACGCCGCTGCGAAGGCTCACCTTGATGAAGCCGAGCAGGAGAAGCAGCGCATACTCGCCGACGCAAAGAGAGCCGCGCTCGCCGAGAAGAACAAGGTGCTTCAGGAAGCAAACGCGCAGATCGAGAAAATGGTATCCGCTGCTGTCGACAAGCTGCTCGTACCTGCCGGAAGCGCATACGACAGCTTTGACAGCGCCGAGTCCGACGATTCCGGAAAGGAGTAATGACTGATGACAGAACACGAGATCAGAAAAGTCGAGGTCGCAGCGTTCGTATACAGCCGTGAAACTCCCACGGACGAACAGCTCAAGAAGGTTCAGGACTTCCTCGAGAAGAAGTACAACGCCGCAGTAGCAGTCATTCCAAAGCAGGACGACAGCGTGCGCGACGGCTTCCGCATCGAGATAGGCACCTCCACCTACAAGTGGAACCTCGACCGCATATTCGACTGGAGCGCCGAGGGCCGCGCAAAGCAGCTCAAGCAGAGCATTTCCGAGGCTATCCGCGGCAAGCAGGACGTCCTGCCGATGATTCGCCAGGCGATAGAGGACTTCGAGCCTGTCCCGAAGGACGAGGAAGTCGGCACGGTGCTCACCGTCGGCGACGGAATCGCGACAATCAGCGGACTTGAGGACGCCGAGTACGGCGAGATACTGCTGTTCGAATGCGGTATCAAGGGCATGATTCTCGACCTCAAGGAGGACGAGATAGGCTGCGTAATCTTCGGCGACGAGAGCGAGATAACCGAGGGCAGCATGGTGCGCCGCACCAAGAAGGTCGCTGGCATACCGGTCGGCGAGGCGTTCATGGGACGCGTCATCAACGCACTGGGCGAGCCGGTCGACGGCAAAGGTCCGATAGCCCAGGAGGACTACTACCCGATAGAGAACCCCGCCCCCGGCATCATCGACCGCCAGCCGGTCAACCGCCCGATGGAGACCGGTCTGCTGTCGATAGACTCCATGTTCCCGATAGGCAGAGGTCAGCGTGAGCTGATAATCGGCGACCGCCAGACCGGCAAGACCGCCATCGCACTGGACACTATCCTCAACCAGAAGGGCAAGGGAGTAGTCTGCATTTACGTTGCTATCGGTCAGAAGGCGTCCTCCGTGGCGCAGCTCGCCGAGAACCTCCGCAAGCACGGCGCGATGGATTACACGATAATCGTAAACGCAACCGCCAGCGACTCCGCAACGCTTCAGTACATCGCACCCTACTCCGGCTGCGCAATGGGCGAGTTCTTCATGAACCACGGCAAGGACGTCCTGATAGTTTACGACGACCTTTCCAAGCACGCGGTAGCCTACCGTACGCTGAGTCTCCTGCTGGAGCGCTCCCCGGGACGTGAGGCGTACCCCGGCGACGTATTCTACCTGCATTCACGTCTGCTGGAGCGTTCCGCGCACCTCTCCGACGCGCTCGGCGGCGGCAGCATGACCGCCCTCCCGATAGTCGAGACCCAGGCGGGCGACGTTTCCGCGTATATCCCTACAAATATAATCTCCATCACAGACGGTCAGATATTCCTTGAGAGCGACCTGTTCCACTCCGGTCAGCGCCCGGCTGTAAACGTCGGACTGTCGGTATCACGTGTGGGCGGCGCGGCTCAGACAAAGGCAATGAAGAAGGCGACCGGCGCTATCCGTCTCGACCTCGCACAGTACCGCGAGATGGAAGTTTTCATGCAGTTCTCCAGCGACCTGGACGAGGCTACCAAGAAGCAGCTCCGCTACGGTCAGGGTCTGATGAGACTGCTCCGCCAGAAGCAGTACAACCCCTACAAGCAGCACGAGCAGGTAATACTGCTGACCGCCGCTATGGGTCACATCTTCCAGGACGTCCCGGTGGACAAAATTCCGCAGTTCAGCCGCGACCTGCTGGATTCCGCAGCTTCGGAGATCCCCGACCTCTGCGAGAAGATAGACCGCACCGGAGAGACCTCCGAGGAGGAGAGAGAGTCCCTGCTCGGCTTCGCAAAGCGCTTTCTGGAGCGTAACGGCGGTTAAGGCGGTGCGCTATGGCTAACACGAAAGAGATTAAGGACCGCATAAAAAGCGTCCGGGATACTCAGAAGATAACCAACGCGATGTACCTGATAGCCTCCACGAAAATGCGCAAGGCAAAGTCGGAGCTGGATCACACCCGCCCCTACTTCGAGGCGATAAAGGGCGAGATAAAGCGTATCTTCCGTACCTCTAAGAAGGACGCGGAGAGCCGCTGGTTCTATCCCGAGGACGACGGCCACGCGCTGACGGGTCCGTACGCCTGCCTGGTAGTTACCGCAGACAAGGGACTTGCCGGAATGTACAACCAGAACGTTATACGCGAGGCTGAGAAGCTGCTGAAGGAACACCCCGCCACGAAGCTCTTCGTAGTCGGCGAGTACGGACGGCAGTACTTCGCGCACCACGGCATACCGGTGGAGCGGAGCTTCCTCTACACGGCGCAGAATCCTACGATGCACCGCGCCCGTGAGATAACCGATATCCTGCTCGACATGTTCGAGCGCGACGAGGTATGCAAGATATTCGTGGTCTACACGGATATCCGCAACGGAATGTTCGAGGAGGCAAAGACCGAGCGTCTGCTGCCGTTCCACAGAAAGGTATTCGCGGACAACACCACCGAGAAGGCGGTAGCAAGACCGTTCGAGTTCACTCCGTCGATAACCGCGGTGCTGAAAACGCTGGTTCCGAGCTACGTTTCGGGATACATCTACAGTGCGCTGGTCGACAGCTTCTGCGCCGAGCAGAACGCGCGAATGACCGCGATGAACTCCGCCAACCAGAACGCGGAGAAGCTGCTGGGCGAGCTGTCCGTGCAGTACAACCGCTCAAGACAGGCTGCGATAACGCAGGAGATAACCGAGATATCCTCCGGCGCAAAGGCGCAGAAGAGGAAGCTGGCAAAGAAGAAAAGTGAGGAGGCGTGCGGACATTGAACACAGGTAAGATAACACAGATATCCGGACCAGTTATAGACTGCAGGTTCGCTCCGGGCGAACTGCCTAAGATAAAAGAAGCGCTGACCGTCAACGTAAGGGGCGCACAGCGCGTTATGGAAGTCGCACAGCATACGGGAAAGGACAGAGTCCGCTGCATACTGCTGGGCGCAAGCGAGAACCTCGCAAGAGGCATGGAGGTCACAGCCACCGGAAGGGCGATAAGCGTGCCGGTCGGCGACCGTACTTTAGGGCGCATGTTCAACGTACTCGGCGAGACGATAGACGGCGAGGGCGACCTCTCCGACGGCGAGCGCTGGGAAATACACCGCAAGGCTCCGGGATTCGAGGAGCAGCAGCCGGTGGCTCAGGTGCTCGAGACCGGTATCAAGGTAATAGACCTGCTGGAGCCGTACCCCAAGGGCGGTAAGATAGGTCTGTTCGGCGGCGCGGGCGTCGGCAAGACGGTGCTTATTCAGGAGCTTATCCACAACGTTGCGATGGAGCACGGCGGTTATTCGGTATTCACCGGCGTCGGCGAGCGCAGCCGTGAGGGTAACGACCTCTGGAACGAAATGCGCGAGAGCGGAGTTTCCGACAAGACCGCGCTGGTATTCGGTCAGATGAACGAGTCCCCGGGCGTGCGTATGCGCGTGGCTCTGTCGGGGCTTACGATGGCGGAGTACTTCCGCGACGTGCAGCATAAGGACGTGCTGCTGTTCATCGACAACATTTTCCGTTTCGTACAGGCAGGCTCCGAGGTATCCACGCTGCTGGGCAGAATGCCTTCCGCGGTAGGCTATCAGCCGACCCTTTCCGAGGAAATGGGCGCTCTCCAGGAGCGTATCACCTCCACAAGGAGCGGTTCTGTTACCTCCGTACAGGCGGTATACGTTCCGGCGGACGACCTTACCGACCCGGCTCCGGCGACGACGTTCACACATCTGGACGCCACCACGGTACTGAGCCGTAAGATAGCCGAGCAGGGTATCTACCCGGCGGTCGACCCGCTTGCCTCCACATCCAGAATCCTCGAGGCCGATATAGTCGGCGCCGACCACTACGAGACCGCGAGAACGGTTCAGGAGATACTCCAGAAGTACAACGAACTTCAGGATATCATAGCGATACTGGGTATGGACGAGCTTTCCGACGAGGATAAGCAGGTAGTCACCAGAGCGAGAAAGATACAGCGTTTCCTGGCACAGCCGACGCACGTTGCGGAGAAGTTCACGGGCATCCCGGGAATCTACGTTCCGCTGACGGAGACGATAAAGGGCTTCCAGGCGATAATCTCCGGCGACATGGATAAGTACCCGGAGACCGCGTTCTACAATGTCGGCACCATCGACGATGTGGTAGAAAAGGCTGCAAAGCTGTAAGGGGTGCGGCATGAACACATTCAAGACGCATATACTGGCGGCTTCCAACACGTTCTACGAGGGCGAGTGCGAGTCGCTGATAGTTCCGACTGCCGACGGGCAGTACGGCATACTTGCTGGTCACTGCGACATAATCAGCGCGGTGGTGCCCGGCAAGATGACCTACAGGGTACCCGGCGGTGAAAACCAGATAGCGGCGGTGTCCGGCGGGCTTGTGAAGGTCGAGGACGGCGAGGTGCTGGTGCTGGTAGATTCAGCGGAGCGCCCCGAGGAGATCGACGCCAACCGTGCGCGGGAAGCAGCGGCGGCAGCTAAGGAGGCTATGCTCCAGAAGCGGAGCATACGCGAGTTCCACGCGGCGCAGATGACCCTTGCAAGGGCAACAGTCCGGCTGAAGGTCAAGAGCGTTAACCAACAGCCATGAATTCAGTTTGGGGTCATGGCGGCAGCTTCGGCGGTTAAAACAAGTTATGGGCAGGCGGAGAGCCTGCCCTTTTTTGCGATAAACTGGAATTTGTTTTATCCCCAGTATGGTATTATTAGCTGATATAGAAAAGCTACAACCAATGATAATCCCATCTCTATTGCAAACTCTTTCGGCTTTCTATATAAAACAATTACTCCAATTATCCACGTTATTACTTCCAAAAGATGTGTTATATAAACACCTTGTGTAATAAGAATTGCCTGTGAAAACAACACTCCTAAAATCACACTCGATATAATTATTGCAACTGTCCCTTGTCCCTTTGCATACCAGCAAACGAAGGCAAGAAAAAATGAAGCAATCGAAATAACAACCCATATCATCATATATGTTCTCGGTAAAAACCCCAAGACATAATTGCAGTACAAATAATATCCCGTTAACATACCTATGAAAAACAAAAAAGTGTTAATTGCTGCTCTCAAAGGGGTTTTTGCATATACTGAAATGATGGTTGCTAATAAAATCCAAATGGCTAAACGTCCAAAATAGTTTCCTATATCCAATTGGTTTAGAATGTCTGGCAATACATTACTTGCTGAACCATCAATCCATTTCTGCAAAACACCAAGTAGAAAGCCACCTAAAACAATTCCCAGCGTTATCAATACCATAGTAAGCGTTGATTGGTTTTTTTGCGGTTTTCGAATCTTTTCTAAAAATGTTCTCATATATCTCCTCTGCAACTTCTGAGTTTGTGCGGAAAACTTCACTTCCGCTACTTCAGTATCATTCGTTCCAGCTCTCTGCCTGCGGCGCTCATGGACTGGCTCTTCCGCTTGAGCAGGCAGATTTTCCGCGTCGGTACGCTCTCCTTGAGGTCGAGCAGTATCAGCCCGTCTGTGGGGTAACACTCAAGGAACTGCGCCGGCACAAATCCTATCCCGAGATTGTTACGCACCATCGGAAGTATCAGATCCGCTGTGGCTGCCTCGATATCCGGCGAGAGCGTACAGCCATTCTTCCGGAACCACTCGGAATATATCTCGTACGTCTTGGTCTGCTTGAACAGCGATATCATCGGATACTTCGTAAGCTCCGACAGGCTGACCTGCCTCCCTGCAAGCTCCGGGAACGCCGCTCCGCACACCGGTATCTCCCGTATCTCGCATATCTCCTTTGAAACGATGAGGTCGGTGTCCTCCGTGGGAGTCGTCACAACGCCGAGGTCTACAAGCCCGTGCTTCAGCGCGGATATCGCCTGCGGAGTCGAGTGGTTGAACACACGTATGCGCACGCCCGGGTACTTCTGCCGGAAATTCTTCAGCACCGGAAGCAGATAGCACCTAAGCGCGATCTCGCTCGCACCTATCGTTACCACGCCCTTCGCCAGCGTCCGTTCAAGGCACAGTTCCTCCTCGCCGTACTGTATCTGCTCCACCGCCGCCGCTACGTGGGAGTACAGCTTCTCGCCCTCCGGGGTCAGCTCAACGCCCTTGCGCGACCTCACGAACAGCGTGCAGTTCAGCTCGCTCTCGAGGTTCTTTATGGTGCGGGAGATGTTCGGCTGATTGTTCATCAGCGCTTCCGCCGCCTGGGATATGCTCCCGTATTTCGCCACGTAGTAAAATATCCGGTAATATTCAAAGCTGATATACATGTCTTTTCTCCATATGCTATTATAGTTCCATATGTTTATTATATATTATCCGGAACCTTCTGTCAAGTAATGCGGCTGAAAAATGCTGAATATCCTGCGGCAACAAAAAAACGGACAGTTCCTCTTCCCTGCCCGTCATTTGAAATAACCCGCCGAAGGCGGCACCGAAATTCCGAATTAAAACCGGGCAGGTTCATCGCCTGCCCGGTAACTTTATGCCTTGGGGAGCTTCTTGCGGATATCCTGTAAACGCTCCAGTGCGGCGTTGAGCGTCGCGTCCTGCTTTGCGAAGTGCAGTCTGATATAGCGGTTTTCCGGCTCGCGGAAGAAGCTGGAGCCGGGCACCGCGCCTACTCCTACGTGCTCCGCAAGCGCTTCGCAGAGCCTGAGGTCGCTTTCGTAGCCGAACTCGGATACGTCCACCATGACGTAATACGCGCCCTGCGGAACGTTGTGCTGAATCCCTATCCTGTCCAGACCGTCAAGGAACAGCTTGCGCATGTGCGTGTACTTATCCTGGAGCCACTTGTAGTAGTCGTCGCCGAATTTCAGACCGACCACCGCCGCCTCCTGGAGCGGAGCCGCCGCGCCTACAGTCAGGAAGTCGTGAACCTTCTTCACGCGGTCGGTGATCTCCGGAGGAGCAATAACGTAACCCAGGCGCCAGCCGGTGATGGAGTAGGTCTTGGAAAGCGAAGAACAGCATATCGTGCGCTTTCTCATGCCCGGGAGGGTCGAGAAATAAACGTGCCTGTTCGGCGCATAGAGGATATGCTCGTAAACCTCGTCGGTGATAACATAGGTATCGTACTTCTCTGCGAGGTCTGCGATTATCTGGAGCTCCTCACGGGTGAACACCTTGCCGCAGGGGTTGGAGGGATTACAGAGTATCAGCGCCTTGGGGTGCTGCCTGAACGCCGCTTCCAGCACGTCTGCGTCGAAGCTGTACTCCGGCGGAACAAGCGGAACGTAGATAGGCTCGGCGCCGGAAAGGATAGCGTCCGCGCCGTAGTTCTCATAGAACGGCGAGAATACGATGACCTTATCGCCCGGGTTGGTAACGGACAGCATAGCCGCCATCATCGCCTCAGTGGAGCCGCAGGTAACGACTATCTCGGAGTTCGGGTCGATGTCATAGCCCATGAAGTGCTTCTGCTTTGCGGCTACCGCGTCGCGGAAGTTCTGGGAGCCCCAGGTCGTAGCGTACTGGTGGAAATCCTCCTTAGTGACCTGCGCCAGGCGCTCGAGTATCTCCTTCGGAGGCTCGAAATCCGGGAAGCCCTGGGAGAGATTCACCGCGCCGTACTGGTTGGATATTCTCGTCATGCGGCGAATCACTGAATCAGTGAATCCCGCTGTTCTTAATGAAAGATCTGTCATGTTGTTCCCCTTATTTAAGATAAGAAATGTGGTCGTTCAGAATGTGCTTCGGGTCGAATGCGGTCTTGATGGAGCGCATGAGATCGAGATTCTCCGGAGCGGTCGCGCCGAGGAAGTACGGGCGCTTCGCAACGCCGATGCCGTGCTCGCCGGAGGTGAGCCCTCCCAGGGAGTACGCGTAGTTGTAAACAGTGGTCATGTTCTTGTGGAGGTCGTGCTCCCACTCAGCGTCGGAGCGCTTTCCGCGAACCATGCACAGGTGTACGTTTCCGTCGCCTGCGTGCCCGAATGCGACCATCTGCATGCCGGACTTCTTCTCGGTCTCGTGGACGAACTTGATGAAGTCAGCGGTGCGGTTTATCGGCACTACGAGGTCAACAGGCTCCTGCTCGCTGACCGCCTCCACAGCCTTGACGAGGCAGCCGCGCACCTTCCAGATGTTCGCCGCGGCCTCCGGGTCGTCGAGGGTGATGTAATCCAGCGCGCCCGCCTTCAGCGCTACTTCGCGGACTCTCGCGGCGCTGTCGGTCACTGAATTTTCAGTGCCGTCGAACGTCAGTATAATGTACGCGCCAGCCTCGGGGACCGGAAATTTCAGCCCGGTGAACTTTTCGCCGAGCTCCACGACGGTGCGCTCGGTGAACTCTATCGCGGTGGGGTTCGCGTTGGCGCGGATAATGCTCAGAACGCCGGAGATACCGGTGGAAAGATCCGGGAACGGAACGACCACAGAAAGCGATTTCTCAGGCTTGGGAACAAGCTTCAGAATGCACTTCGTGATGACCGCCAGAGTGCCCTCCGAGCCGATGACGATATGCTTGAGTGAAAGTCCGCTTGCGTCCTTGACGTTCTTGGTGCCTGCGGTGACTACTCTGCCGTCAGCGAGCACAAGCTCCAGACCGCGGACGTAATCGCGGGTTACGCCGTACTTTACGGCTCTCATGCCGCCGGCGTTAGTGGATATGTTGCCGCCGATGGTAGCGGTCTTTTCGCCCGGGTCGGGGGGATAGAACAGTCCCCTGGATTCAACCAGCTTCTGAAAATCCTGGAGCACAACGCCAGGCTCCACGACTGCGGTGAAGGTGTCCTCGTCTATTTCAAGGACGCGGTTCATCAGCGAGAAATCAAGGATTATGCCCTCGCCATGGGGAACGGTCGAGCCGACAAGGTTGGTTCCCGCGCCGCGGGGAGTTACGGGAAGCCCGCGGTCGTTCGCGAACTTCATCACCGCGCTGACCTCCTCGGTGGACTTCGGGAACACCAGCGCCGCGGCGGTCCCCTTTAATCTGCCGAGTGTGTCGGAAAGGTACTTGTCCTCAATATTGCCGAGTTTTACTCTCTCAGGGTAGGAAATTATTTTCAAAAGGTCCTGCATTGTTATCTCCCTTTCTAAAACGGAACCGCACATATTCTGCGCGGTTCCAGTGCTAGGTTTTCAGTTATTATCAGCCGAGAGTCCATGCGGGAACGAAGAATCCCTTGAACTCGTTGTTGTAGATGTCGATGGTGTCCTGAGTCTGGTAAGCTTCAACGATGCGCTTGTAAACGGGGTTCTCAGCGTCCTCGGAACGTACGGCGATCAGGCAGTAGTAGCTGTTGTCTGCGTACTCGCTCTCCTTGTAGATGGCGTCGTCTGCGGTAAGGCCGCTGTCGAGGGCGTAGTTGCCGTTGATGACTGCGAGGTCAACGTCCTGGATAACGGAGTAAACGAGGTTTGCGTCTACCTCGACGAACTCTACCGGTACTGCGTAGTCGGTGATGTCGCTGATCTCGGGGGAAGCGCCAGCGTCAGCGTTGATGGTGAAGAAGCCTGCGCTCTCGAGGAGCTTCAGCGCTCTGCCTTCGTTGGTAACGTCGTTCGGAACTGCGATCTTGAGGGTCTCGGTAGAAGCAAGCGCGCTTTCGATGGTGTAGTCCTTAGCGGTGTAGATGTTCATTGCTACGATGTAGGTGTCGCCGATGGCGGTCAGGTCGTAGCCGTTGGAGGCTGTATCGTTGTTGAAGTAAGCGTGGTGCTGGAACGCGTTCATGTCGATCTCGCCGCTGTTGAGCGCGTTGTTCGGAATGTTGAAGCTTGTGAACTGCTCATACTCAAGGTTGATTCCCTCGGGAGCGAGCTTCTCCTTGATGGGGTTCCAGATGTCCTCGTATACGTTGCCGGTGAGGCCGATCTTTACGGTCACGGGGTTCTCCGGGGAGTACGCGGTCTCTGCGTCAGCAGCGCTGTCTGCGCTGTCGGAGTTCTCAGCGGTTGCTGCGCTCTCTGCCGCAGAGGAATCAGCGGAGCTGTCAGCCGCGGAGGAAGAGCCGGAGGAAGTGTTGCCGCTGCAAGCGGTCAGAGATACTGCTGCAAGAACTGCTGCGAGGGAAAATGCGAATTTATTTCTGATAGACATGGTGTTTGTTCTCCTTTGAACTTGATTTGTTTAGGGAACCTCTAAAAACCGGTGCGAAAAGCAAAAATGGGCAGGGTGTGCCAGCTTCTAGGAAAGCCGACGAAGTAAGGCTGTATGCCTTACGAGGAGGTTTGACGACGAAGATGGTACGCACTGCACATTTTCGCTCACATGAGGTTTTTAGAGGTGACCTTTAGTTGTATTATCCGGTGTTGTCTTATTTGTCTTACCGGTTTATTTCTCTGTTTTCTTTGCGATGATGTTGCCGATTATCTGGATAACCTGGACGATGAGCACCAGAACGATAACTGCGGCAACGATAATGTCGTAGTAGTTACGCTGAACGCCCTGAACATACGCGAAGTTTCCGAGGCCGCCAGCGCCGACTGCGCCAGCCATCGCGGTGAGTCCGACGAGGTTTATCAGGGTGATCGTAATACCGCGGGAAAGAGCCGGAATGCTCTCGCGGAGGTACACTCTGAAAATGATCCCGAGCTTGGAGCAGCCCATCGACTGCGCCGCCTCGATAAGACCGGGGTTTACTCCGGCGAGCGCCGCCTCAGCCTGGCGGGAGAAGAACGGAACAGTTCCGACGATGAGCGGGAAAATCGAACCGGCAACTCCGATGGAGGTACCGCTTATGATACGCGTCAGTGGGATAAGCAGGAACAGCAGGATAATGAACGGAACCGAGCGCAGAAGGTTGATAATGATGTCCAGCACGCGGTAAACCACTGCATTTTCAAGCAGTCCGCCCTTTTTCGTCACGGTAAGCAGGATTCCCAGCGCCATTCCGATAACGAGAATGTACAGCGCGGAAATGCCGGTCATCGCGAGGGTCTCCAGGGTAGCGTTCCACAGGGCGGGAAGCTTCGGTATAACGTTCGGCATAATGCTTTCAAAGAACTCACGCACTGAGGATCACCTCCACTCCGACATTGATATCGCACAGGTACTTGACTGCGGCGCGGATATCGTCCTCGTTTCCGTCGGCGATGACTACAAGCCCGCCTATCGGGTTGTCGCCGATGATCTCTATGCTTCCGAACACGATGTTCAGGTCAATATTGAACTTGCGGGAGATGGTGGACACGAGCGCTTCGCAGGCGCTTCTCTCGAGGTACTTGAACCGGAGTATCTTCTGACCCGGCTTGAGCTGCACCAGCGGGGATTTCTCCTCGATGAGGGTGTTTATTCCGCTCAGGCAGGAGGTCGTGTCCACGAAGGAGCGCGTCACGGGCTGCTGCGGGTTCGCGAATATCTCGAACACGTCGCCCTGCTCGACTACCCTGCCGTTTTCCATTACGGCGGTGCGGTCGCATATCTCCTTGACTACGTTCATCTGGTGAGTGATCAGCACGATGGTAAGTCCCAGCTTCGCGTTGAGGGACTTCAGCAGCTTCAGTATCGCCTCGGTGGTCTGCGGGTCGAGAGCCGACGTTGCCTCGTCGCACAGGAGTATCTCCGGGTCGCTTGCGAGCGCCCTTGCGATAGCCGCGCGCTGCTTCTGGCCGCCGGAAAGCTCCGAGGGGTACGCGCCCGCCTTATCCGCGATACCTACCAGCTTGAGCAGCTCCAGCGCCTTTTTCCTGCGCTCCGCTGCGGAAAGCCCGTTGTAGCGTATCGGGAATATAACGTTCTGCAGCACTGTCCGCGATGCGAAAAGGTTAAAGTGCTGGAATATCATTCCTATTTTCTTGCGCTGCCTGCGGAGTTCCGCGCCGCGCAGGGCGGTAATGTCCTTGTCGTTTATAAAGACCCTTCCGCTGTCCGGGCGCTCAAGCAGGTTGATACAGCGCACCAGCGTGGATTTTCCCGCGCCGGAGAAGCCGATTATGCCGAATATCTCGCCCTTTTTTATCTCAAGGCTCACATCGTCCGCGGCGTTGAATTTTTTGCCGGCGTTGACGTAGGTCTTGGTAATGTGCTCCAGACGTATCATGCTTTGCTCTCACCTCATTGTGACGTTTTTCGTTCTCCCTGTTGTTTCGGGGGAAGGCAGCACTGCATGACCGTTCAATTTAGGGAAGCACTGATTAAATCACGCCTGACGGCTTGGCACGCATTTTGCTTGCATCTTTTCCGTTATATTGCACAATTCGTCCTAGCAAGGCGACAGCCTTGCGTCGTCCTCATTGTACAATCTGACGGAAAATCTGCGGCGCAATCTGCGCACCAGATTTAATCAGCACTTCCTTAGTCCTGCGGTGCCGCCGTACGCATTCGTCCGAAGCGGAAATTCCTGCGGAGCAGCTTTGTAAATATAGCGTTCATGATTTCCGCCTCCTCTTTTGCCTATCCTTCCGATAGGCTTTATGTGATGATTATATCAGACAATGCCCACTTTGTCAATAGGTTTTGATGAATTCTTATATATTTTATAGGTTTTGTCCTCTGTGAACAGTTTTTCGAAAAAGAATTTGTTGTTATTGCACAAAAAATCGGAGCCCACATCGTGAACTCCGATTCGTGATTTTTACTCCGCGCCCTGGCTTCCCGGCTGAGAAAGCAGTATCTCCTGCTCCTTTGCGATGTTCCCGCGCAGGGTGTAAACGCACCTGAGCCGTATCCCGTCCTGCTCCGGAACGGCGGTCTTTTCGCAGGAATACACCTCCTGCCCGGCGTAGAAGTTCTCCTCGAACGCCGCCTGCTGCCTCGACAGCTCCGCCAGGCAGTCATCGGCGGAGCGCGTAACGTTCCTGCTGACGTACCCGGTGAACCGTCCGGTTCTGATCTTCAGAGGGGTCTCCTTCCCGAACAGCCTTACGGCCTCGGTCTCCTCGGAGTACACCGAATCCTCCATCGCCGCCCCGCCGAAAAACAGCGGGTACTCGTCGTCGCCGTAGACCAGCCACCTGTACTCCGCCGTCTCCCCCTCAGGAAGCCGCAGCGTTTCCTTGTAAGGCACGAAAAACTCCCGGGTCTCGGTGTACTCCCCTATGATCTCGGCGCTGGCGTGCTTGAGGATAACGTTTCCGGCGGCGTCGGCGACTGTCCCGCTGACCAGCAGACCTCCCTCGGGGACGCCGCTTCCGATATCGGCGACGAGCACTCCGTCCCGCACGACGTGCGACACCACCGCCGCCGCCCGGGAAGCCACCAGATTGCACGGAGCGTCCGAGTCAAGCATTTCCGGCGCGGGAGTTCCCATCTCCACCGCCGCCTCAAGCCGGAAACCAACGCAGGTGACGTCCACCCAGGCTGCCTCGGGTATCTCAAGGAGTATCCGGCGCTCTGCGGCGGTGGTGCTGTTCTCCAGGCGGCGCGCGGAGCTTCCCTCGGTCAGTCCGCACTCCCCGAGTATCGACATTATGTGCGAGCGCTGAGCCGCCGTCACCGTCCCGGAGCTCACTATCTCGATATCCTGAATGCGGCTCCCGCTGAGCGCCGTCAGCATCACGAACGCCAGGAACCCCACGTACAGCCCCGCCCGGCGGCTGTACCTCAGCGCCGTGAAGTACAGCCCCCGGCGCTTCCCTGCACGGATACGCAGACCGCAGCGGCGCGCTGTCCGGGCGGTCTCCCAGTAGTCCGCCGGGGAGACCGAGCCGCTTATCGTCCCGTCGCCGAATCTTACCCGGCGCAGCTCCACGCCGCGGCTGATAAGCTCGGTCGCGAACCGCTCCGGGAACGCCCCGTACCCGCTGAATTCCACGCTGCCGAACCGCAATCCCCTCTGTTTTTCCTCCATGTTCCCACCTCACAGACTGAGGAAGCTCACCGCTTCGATACTCCCGGTGACGCGTACTCCGTAGGCTCCGCCGCTCTCGAGGGTCAGCCCGGTGCCCTGAACCCTCATCAGGCGTTCCTCGCCGGCGCAGCGAATTTTCAGCACGATCTCGCCGGAGACCTCCCGGCTGTCTGTGCAGCTTATCACTCCGGCGCAGTTCTCCGCGATAAGTTCCGCGCAGTCCCGCAGAGTCACCGTCGTGTGCTGGTACGGAGCCTCCCCGAGCGCTGTCAGCGCCTCTTTAAGTCCCATATGCGTTCCCTCCTGCATGTCCTGTTCTTCTGTAAATACTATGCGGAGAGACTCTGGGTTATGTGCGCTGTTTTTTCACCGTTGTGCAGTATACCACATTTTTAATATTCGCGTGATTTAAGTAAAATAATTTTAAAAAAAGCTAAAGATTAGTTAAACTCTGTCGATAATACATATAATAAACTGGAAATGTATATTGTACAATTCCAGGAATTCACAGAGATGTGATGCGTTGAAAGGAAGGTATCATCAAAAGTGAAAAGGTCAATGAGGATCGGAACAAAGATCACTGTTATTTCTTGCCTGGTTGCCGTAATTGCGGCAATAATGCTGGCTGTTGTGACGACTGTAGTGTTTATGTCGTTCGTGGGAACGCTCCAGGAAGAAGAGACAAATACCGGCGTAAACGTGCTCTCTTCTGAAATCAGGAGCGATATCGAAGAAATGGGCGACGTAGCCGAACTTCTCATCGCAAGTTCATGGGGACAGATAAACAATTCGGACTACGACAGTACTTGGGCGTCCAACAAGCCCTCTGAAGCAAGCTTCGCAGCGTACATAAACGGTGATCAGGCAGTCTGGAGCACCGAAAACTTCCCGCTCAGCGACGACGCAATCGCACGGGTAAAGGCAGGCGGGATGAAGGGCGTAATGGCGGACGGCGACAAGCTGTACTCCGTATACTGCCGCCCGGTGGAGAACGGCGCTCTGGTAGTCGGCACCGACCTCAACGACCCCACTTACGTTGACGACGTAAAGGAAAAAACCAGTGCTGAGCTTACCATATTCTGCGGCGACACCCGTTACAACACCACTATTATGAACAGCTCCGGAGTACGCAACACAGGCACCAAGATGGACGGCGGCATCTGGAACATGGTTCAGAACAACGGCACATATATCGGTAAAACGGCGATAAACGGTCAGAACTACTACGTTAACTACACTCCCATGACTGATTTTAACGGTCAGGTGGTCGGCGCGTACTTCGCGGGTTACTCCACTGCGGTGGCTGACGCGGAGCTTTTCAAAGCCATTATTATTTCTGCGGCAGTTCTCATCGCGGTATGCGTGGGCGCGGGATTCCTGCTGTTCGCGGTGATGAACAGGCTTGTACGTAAGCCAGTTTCGGAGGTCGTGAAGATATGCGGCCAGCTCAGCGCCGGCGAGCTGAATGCGCCTGACTCCGAATTCAGCTTCAACGCCGACGAAATGGGCGACATCGCCGAGAAGATCACCGAAGCAAAGCATACCCTGCACACCTACGTTGACGACATCTCCCACGTGCTTTCCGGCATGGGAACCGGCGATTTCTCATCGCAGCCCTCCGTGAAATACATTGGCAGCTTCGAGGAGATCAACCGCTCGTTCCGCAGCATAAAGGATACCCTCAGCGGCATAATTGGCAACATGAATTCCTCCGCGAACGATGTAATGGCGGGCGCGCAGCAGATGGCTGACGGCTCACAGCTCCTCGCGGAAGGCACGACCCGCCAGGCTACCGCAGTCGACGAGCTGTCCTCCACAATTGCGGAGATCTCCGGCAACATCAACAAGACCGCCGAGAACTCCAACAAGGCAAGCGATATCTCCAACGACTGCGCCGAGCAGATGATACGCCAGGGCAGCGAGATGGAGCGCATGCTCGAAGCAATGGATCAGATCGAAAAGCAGTCCGAAGCGATATCCGAGGTCATAAAGTCCATCGAGGACATCGCATTCCAGACGAACATACTCGCGCTGAACGCCGCGATAGAAGCTGCCCGCGCAGGAGAAGCCGGAAAGGGCTTCGCGGTAGTCGCGGACGAGGTACGCAACCTTGCTTCCAAGTCGGCTGAATCCGCGAACAGCACACGCGAGCTGATTTCCTCCACGATCAACGCGGTACAGAACGGCTCCGGCATTGCAAAGCAGACCGCCGAGACCCTCCAGCAGGTCACCGGGCTTTCCCAGGAGAGCGCGAAGCTGGTTGCGGAGATATCCTCCGCGGCAGATGAGCAGGCAAAGGCAGTTCAGCAGGTAACTGCGGGTATCGAGCAGATCTCCCAGGTAATTGCAACGAACTCCGCGACCGCCGAGGAATCCGCCGCCTCCTGCGAGGAGCTTTCCGCTCAGTCAAGACTGCTTCAGGAGCAGGTCGGCAAGCTCAGGGTTTAATCACACGAAAATCCCCCGGATCGCCTCCGGGGGATTATTGTATTATCAGGGTGTCAGGAAGCCGTCGTATTCTGGATTTCCGCACTTTGGAACCGCGCCGAAAACGAGAAGTATTGCAGCACAAATAGCAGGCTGAACGCCTGCCGATAAGGCGCGCGCCATTAAATCAGTCCGCGAAGCGGACACAATAATTCCGAATTCCGCATTCCGAATTCCGAATTAAATATTAGTGCTGCTCTGCGTCCGCTGTTTTTCGCTTCTCGCCGAGGGGGTAAACCGCGTTTCCGTCCTCGTCGTAAACGGGGTTGAATTCGCCCGTGATGTAAGCCGAAATGATATTGCAGGCTACGTGACGGCTGTACTCGCTGTTTTCCATGCACACTCCGAACGCTATCTCAGGGTTGTCGGCGGGATAAAATCCCACGATGGTGGAGTTGAACTTCGTCATTGCGATGACCTCCGGCGTGCCTGTTTTCGTGCAGACGTTCTCCTTGCCGATACCCTTGAAGTCGTAGATGTTGTACCAGCCGCCCTCCATCAGGAAGTTCGCGTTTTCACTTACGCGCTTCATTCCGGCGTGCACCTCCGCGAATACGTCCTCCATGCCCTCGGAGAAATCCGCCATCACCTCGGGCTTTATCTCCTCGATGAGCTTGGTGTAGTCGTAGTTGTAGACAGCCTTCACGATGTGCGGACGGTACCTTACGCCCTTGTTCGCGATGGTCATTGCCTGGGTCGCCAGGTGCAGCGGAGTCAGCAGGGTCTCCGACTGACCGATACCCGCCTGGATCGTATCCGACGCGTTCCACTCGATGCCGAGCTTGTCGAACAGCTCCGGGGAGGTCATTCTGCCGGTGGACATCGGCAGCTCAAAGCCGAGGTCGGTGCCTACGCCGAATTTATTCGCCCAGTACGCCAGCCGGTCTATTCCCATGCGGCGCGCGGTCTCATAGAAGAAAATGTTGCAGGAGTGCTTAAGTCCGAACTGCACCGTGATGGAGCCGTGAACTCCGGTACAGCCCGGGGTGTAGCTCGGCGCGTAGTACATATACCGCCCCGTGCAGTTGATAGTGCTGGAGGCATCGATAACACCCTCCGCAAGACCCGCCGTCGCGGTGATGGTCTTGAATGTGGAGCCGGGACGGTACTCGCCGTTTATCGCGCGGTTCAGCAGCGGGGAGTTCTCAGCGTTCAGAACGGACGCGTAGTCCTCGACGAGCTGGTTTATATCGTAGCTCGGGAGCGTCGCCATCGCCAGCACCGAGCCGTCCCTGACGTCCAGCACGACTGCGGAGCCTACCTCGGTATCCTTGCCTCGGAGGTTCGCGTCCATCGCCGTTGTGTAGTACGGGGAGTGCAGGAAATCCATGTGGTACTGCACGATTCGCTCCACCATGTTCTGGAAGTTCGAGTCTATCGTCAGCATTACGGACTTCCCCGCCTGCGGCTCCTTGGTTATCTCGTCGGAGATCATCATGCCGTCGGAGTTACGCGTTATCTCGCGGGTGCCGCGCTCGCCGCGCAGCGTGGATTCCAGCGCAAGCTCGATACCCGATGTGCCGATTATGTCGTCCAGCTTGTAGCCGGCGCTCTTCAGCTCGGCGTACTTATCCGCGGATATCGCCCCGACCGTTCCCCTGATATGCGGCGCGGTGGTGCCGTCGAGATAGACGCGGTTCCAGCCCTCGGAGATCTCCATGCCGGGCATGAGCGCGGAAAGCTCCTTCAGCTCCAGCACCGTGTCGCTGGATATCCCGGAGGCAAGCTCGTAGGGATTGTTGTTATTGAATCCCTTCAGCTCCATTTCGTAGCGGACTCCCGCGATGCAGCGGCGCATCGGCTCCTCGTACTGGTCGGATATCTTGTAGTTCTCGTAGAGGGCGTTCATGCAGTTCTCGACCGTGGCGTAAACGCCCAGCTTCATGCGGGATTTCAGCGAATCCACGGCGTTGTCGCGGTCCTTTTCGAACTGGTAGGGCTGCGTTCTGGTAATGGGCAGGGTTTCGTTCCACTCGTCGCCGTGCTTCATCAATATGGTAAGAATGCGGTAGATGACCTCGTTTTCCGTTCCGCTTTCCAGCGAGGCTTTCTGGAGCTTCACGCTGCAGTTCAGCTCGTTGGTGTTGAGTATTTTTCCGGTGCTGTCGGCTATCTTTCCGCGCGCCGCCTCGATGTCCTGGGTCGCGGTGTGAGTGCTCTGGGTCATGGCGAGGTACTTGCTTCCGTCGGCTATCTGTATTTCAAGAAGCCGCAGTCCGCACAGGAACGCCGCGCCTATCACTATTGCCGCAAGCACGGCAGACCTCAGCAGGTTCTGAAATTTTGACATTTATTCCTCCAGTTATGCGTTGGGACTGGGCGGTTTATTCCTCGGCGCCCTTGGTTATCTCTTCCTCCGCTGCGGCGTTTCCGGCGGCCTCCTCCAGGCGGCGCTCCTCCTTCGGGCGGAGCCTGTTGGATATGAGCCGCACCAGAAAATACACCGGCACCGAGAACGCGACAGCCCAGGCGTAGGCGGGCAGCAGCGAATGCAGGAACGATATCCCGGAGTATTCGCGCTCCCACACCCAGTGCAGGAACAGGAAGTCCAGCCCGCACATAATGACGCACACGGCGGTGTTCATCACAAGGTGGGAGAGCCAGTTCGATTTCAGCCAGAACCTCGACAGCAGCGAGATGAGCGGGCAGGATATCAGCAGCCACATCGACGAGAACCCGAGCAGCGTGCCGCTCGCCATATCCAGCATCAGCCCGCAGAAAACGCCGAACACTCCGGCGGCGAGTTCACCCTCGAACATGGCAGCGGCGGTGGCAAGCGGGATAATCAGCAGCGGACACCACCCGCGTATAAGCGGAGCGACCTCCCACAGGTAGAACATCAGCAGCACGGCTGAATAGAGGAACCATCGGAAAAAGCAGCGCAGCCGTGCTTTCCGGGAGCGCGCCCGGAATCCCACCTTGCTTTTTGAGATATATTTTGCCATATGAATTATCCTTAAATCCGGAGAAACGGCGCAGTTAAGCTGCACCGTTCTTAATTATTGTGCGATATCGCCGAACGAAAGCCCCTTGCCGTCGAAATCCACGACCGCGTAGACGGTGGTGATAGCGAAGCAGTCCTCTGCCGGCTCTATCAGGGCGTGCTTGGAAAGCCCGTTGGGGTCGTCGTAGACCTCCTTTACCGTGCCGACGATGATACCCTCAGGGAACAATCCGCTCTGACCGGCGGTGACTATCACGTCCCCCGGATCAACGTCCGCGTCCTTGAGTATCTGGCTCATGAGGCACAGCCCCTGTTCGGCGGTGGAGGTGGAATTCTCAATAACTCCGGTCGCCTTGGTCCGCATAGTGTATACCCCGACGTTCACCTGCGGGGAGAGTATCGTAGACACCTTCGCGTAATTCGGCGCGATGTCTGTTACCCTGCCGATGAGACCCACGGAGGTTATCACCGGGTCGTTGAGTGATAACCCGGTGCTGCTTCCCTGGTTTATCGTGAATCCGCCGTACATGTCGTTGGCGTTGCGGGCGATTATGCCGCACGGCTCAGAGAAAACGAGGTCCTTGTGCTCCTTGCTGAGCTGAAGCATTTCCCGGAGCTGCTCGTTTTCCTTCTGGAGCGCCTCGTAGTCCGCGGAGCGCTCGTACATCTGCGTGACAAGCTCGCGCAGCTCGTCGTTCTGCGCCTTGTAGGTATCGGCGTTGACCCACTTGTCGATGAATCCGTTAACTCCGTTTGAAATGGCGTTCGCCGCGGTGACGAACGGGTATGTTACCGTGCTGATGACCTGCTCGGGCAGTGTCTGGGTGCCCGCGGCGACGGCAACGTAGGTCATAAGTCCCAGCAGCAGCGCCGCGATACAGAGTATGATTTTGAATTTGACGCTGTGGAAGAATTCTCTCATAGATGTTGTTCAGTTCATTTCTTCCGGCGCAGCCGGACGCAGTTTATCAGTAGATGTTCTCGTCCTCGCTGAGAACGTCCTCGAGCTTGTCGATGTTCTCAAGTACCTTGCCGGTGCCGTCAGCAACGCAGTCGAGGGGGCGCTCCGCGATCTTGACGGGCATGCCGGTTTCCTCGTGGATAAGCTGATCGAGCCCTCTCAGCAGCGCGCCGCCGCCAGCCAGCATTATGCCGGACTCGATGATATCGGCCGCAAGCTCAGGGGGAGTCTTTTCAAGGGTGGTCTTGATGGCGTCGATAACGTGGGAGAGCGGCTCGGAAATAGCCTCGCGGATCTCCTCGCTGGTAACTGTGATGTTCTCGGGCAGACCGTTGAGCAGGTTGCGGCCCTTGATGTCCATTACCGGCTCGGTGTCGCCGGTCTTGTATGCGGAGCCTATGCCCATCTTGATGTTCTCGGCGGTCCTCTCGCCGATGAGCAGGTTGTACTTCTTCTTGATGTAGTTGATTATCGCGGAATCGAACTCATCGCCGGCTACCCTTACGGAACGCGCGGTAACGATGCCGCCCAGGGAGATTATGGCGACCTCGCTGGTGCCGCCGCCGATATCCACGATCATGCTGCCGACAGGCTCGGCAACCGGGAGACCCGCGCCGATAGCGGCAGCCATAGGCTCCTCGATGATGGAAACGCGCTTTGCGCCCGCGTTCTGAGCCGCTTCCTTAACGGCGCGGCGCTCTACCTCTGTAACTCCGGACGGAATGCAGATGATGACGCGCGCCTTGCCCCTGCCGCGCAGAGCCTTCTTGATGAACTGCTCCAGCATGCTGGATGTCATGTCGAAGTCGGCGATAACGCCGTCCTTGAGCGGACGTACAGCCACGATGGAGCCGGGGGTGCGTCCGATGACGTCCTTGGCTTCCTGGCCTACGTAGCGCACGCACTGGAGCTTCTTGTCCACTGCAACCACCGAAGGCTCGCGGATAATGATACCCTTGCCCCTCATATATACAAGCGTGTTCGCCGTTCCTAAGTCGATACCGATGTCCTTGGTCATTCCAAACATTGTGCTTCCTCCGTTATATTCTGTGATATTTTACAGTATGCGGTCATTTCCTCGCACATACCTCTTATACATAATTGTACAATTATAATTATAGCATTATTGTGCTCTGTACGCAATGCATTATTAGCATAAAATTTCAGCTTTCTCAGACTTTTTTTTGGCTATTTTTCGGCATTTTTCCCAGGCGCTGAATTTATAGACCCGGCGGGAGATTATTTTTGAAAAAGCACTTGCAATAACTGATATTTTAAGATATAATATTAATATACAGACCATTCCAGACTTTTTCTGACTTTATAGATCACATCAATGAAAGGAAAACCGCCGACATGCTCAACGAAAAAGTGACCGTTACAATATGCGGAAAAGCGTATAATCTCCGCACGGACAATGCTTCCTCCCTGATACGCCAGGGCGAGGAGGCCGACCGCCGCATTACTGAATACTGCCGTGAAATGTCGCTCTCAAAGGACGACGCATGCGTTTTAACCGTGCTGGATCTCCTGGGGGATCTCGACTCCGCGAACGCCCAGCGGGATTCCTACGCGAAGAAGAACGCCGCGCTGGTCAGCACCGCGGAGAAGGGCGCGAAGGCTCTTGAGGAAAACAAGCAGCTCGCCTCCGAAAACGAGCTGCTCGCAAAGGACAGCGCCGCCCTCGCGGAGCTACGCCGGGAACACACCGAGCTTGAAGGCAAAAACGCCCAGCTCACCGAAACGCTCAGCGAAGCCAACGAGCGTGCCGCGCAGAACGCCAGCGCAAAGGCGGAGCTTGAAAAGTCCCAGCAGACCGTGAAGTCCCTTGAGGAGAAAAACGCGCAGCTCACCGGCTCGCTGAAGTCCGCCGAGGAGAAGTCCGAAGCGCAGAAGAAGGACATCGCGGAACTTGAGCGGCAGAACTCCGACCTGAAAAAGCAGGCGGCGAAGCTGGTGACAGTCACCGATGAGAACAAGAAGCTCACCGAAAGACTGGACAAGGCTGCGAACACCGAGGAAGCGCTCCGCCGCAGCGAAGATCGCGTGTCCTACCTTGAGAAGGAATGCGGAAAACTCGACGCGGCAAACGCGGAACTTAACACGCTGAAAAAGTCCCTCGCAGACGAGCAGGGCAAAACCTCCGACCTTGAGAAGAAACTCGCCGCCGCCGAAAAGAGCGCCGCAGAGCTTTCCGAAGCGAAGCAGTCCCTCGCCGCTGAAAAGGGCAGGAATTCCGACC
>OJPF01000070.1_pt1 | contig 72062 bp, 91 predicted proteins | sample 1598441 | NCBI WGS metagenome assembly OJPF01 (sample SAMN03922474, study PRJEB24848) | human gut metagenome | isolation source: stool sample | host: Homo sapiens | place: Germany | collected 2010-11 | reverse complement strand
TGGTCTCGTGGGCTCGGAGATGTGTATAAGAGACAGCCTTCCTTTTTGGAGGGTGTTTTTTTGTTTAAAGACCTGATGTAATCGTACGGTTTCCTTAGGGTGTACGAGATTTTGCGGTCTTGTAATTTCAAGTTCGAAAGTAAAAGGTGCAAAATCTCTCTTTTTGTTTCTACTTTCGAACTCTGGAAGATTTGGTACGCATTATTACCCAAGGAAAGTATTGTGGCGACTGCGATTGAAAACTTTTCATCAGCCTTAGTCAGTAGTTCCAACTTGTTATTAAGTTCGTATTGCTCCTGTTTTAATCGGCTCACTATTTCATTTGAGCGTTCAGGAGTAATCTTCTGTGTCACTAACAGCGTATCTGTATATTGAATTTGTTTTTGAAGTTCATCGTATTTCTGGCGAATATCTTTGATCTCCAAGTTAAGAGCTTTATTTTGTTGATTAATGATTTTTTCCATATCCGACCTGAGATAACTCATTATCTCTTGTGGTAAGGACAGATTTTTTAACTCATCTTCAATTTGCTGTAAAACAATGTTTTCATTAACTTGCGGATTCTTGCAGTTTCCCTTGAAATGCGAACATTTGAGGTAAACGTATTTTTTGCCGCTTGGTTTGATTTTACGGTCACTACTAATCATACAACCACATTCACCGCAAGTTATCAATCCCCGAAAGATAAAAGGCTTTTCAGTCGTTTTGAAATGTTTAGGCTCTTCAGGTTTGCGACCGTGCATAATGTCCTGACACGTTTTGAACAGAGCGGGAGCAATCAATGTTTCATAGTTGTGTTTGTGCCATTGGTCTTTATATAACATTTCACCGATATAAAATTTGTTGTTCAATATGCGATGAATTGTGCTTGTATCAAACGGTTTACCAGAAAAACGGCTGACAAGCCCCCATTCTTTGCATTTTTTCATCATATCCTTAACCGAATAAAGCCCTGTGGCATATTCATTAAAAAGCTTCTGAATAATCGGCGCTCGTTCCTTATCAATGATGACAGCGGCTTTTCCTTCTGGTGTTCTTACATTTAAATAACCGGCTGGAGCTTTGGACATACAACGTCCTTGTGCTACTGAGTAGTCCATGCCGTAGATAACATTATCCCTAAGGCTTAAAACGTAATTTTGAGCCATAACAACGTTTAAACCGAGTAGAGTTATGTCTCCGGCTTTAGAGTTTTTATTAATTATCAGGTTTTCTTGGGTTAGATGTATCTCTAATTGACCAGTTTGGCACATATTATAAACTTCTGGTAAATTTGTAAAACTTCTAAATAGTCTGTCCGTCTTTAAACATACAAGTGCGACACCGCCTTTTTGTTGCTGGCAGAATTTTATAACCTCAAGAAATTTCTTACGTACTCCTCGAGTACTACTTTCTACTAATTCAGCATCTTTAATTATAGTCAGACCTTTTTTCTGACAGTATTCTGTTAGTATTTCCAACTGATTTTGAAGAGAATTGCCGTCCTTTTCCTGCATAACGGTTGATACTCGTCTTAGTAAAACTGCTTTTGTTACCACTTTTAAATCTCCGTTGTTAAAAACAACAATATTATGCAATTTTAGACAAAACAAGCAATTTATTTGTTTTTAATCTGATTATCGGTAATTTACAATGATTATTTAACATTATTAGATTTCATCCATTGATCTTGTTGTATTCTGTATAAACAAACAATTTCACATATAATAATGTTTGATTTATCCATCATCTTGCAAGGCAAATGAGTTGTCTTTCCAGTCAAGCGACTGTGTTTTAATTTTGTCCAAATAATAGAAATGAAGAAAGCTGATATAATCAAATCGTGGTATCCTAATGAAGTTTTATCTGACGACGAAGCACTGGCTATCTATGACCGTTTATTGAAACTTTACCTCACTCTCTACTATGCGGATAAAGAAAATAGGGAGAATAAGATATAATGCATAAAAAATTTGGTCCTAATACCTTGAGCCAAAAATTTAAGGAAGTTAGGAAAGCGTTTAAGCTTTTTGGTGAAATCGAGTTACAAGGCCGTCAATCGATACAACAGGCTATTATTGGTTGTTATGATATTTATCTTCATTACAACGAAAAGTTAATTAGAAAAAGATGTAAAAAGGCAGGTATTTCATACAAGCTGAAAAAGCCGATGAAAATGATTCTAATGCTTGCTATGAGAGTATCTGATGATTGTGGTGATGAACGTATTAAAGCAAGAATCAGAACGTATGTTAGGGTTTTGAGACGGTTTAACAGTTTAAGCTATGATTTGTACACAGCTGAAGAAAACTTAGGGCAATATGGAATTGATTATTTTGCTAATCTTCGCTCGAAAAAAGAGGACGATACAGACAATGTGAATGATAATGAAGATGAGGATGACGATAGTGACAAACAGTTAGAATTACCTTTTGGTGATGGCGACGATGATACAGAAGACTATGATGAAGAGGAGGCGGAAGACGATGCAGATGATGACATTGGCGAAGATGACAATAACAATGCGGACACCGTGACTTCGACTTCTGAAGCTCAAAAGCAGTCTTTGGGAGATAAAACTGTCAAATTTTTCCAAGCAAACAACATCAAAGATAAAAATTATGTCATTTGGGTTGTGGGTAACGAAGTGTATAAAAGTATAGATATGGCTCTGCTCAAGCGGCTTGATGATTTTGATTTTATAAAATTGAAGTGAAAATTTTGAGAGGGGGATAAAGCCAATCCCCCTTTTTCAAAACGTTGTAATACAACGTTTTGGTTAAAAAATCGCAATTATGTATACAAACATAATCAAAACATAATGCAGTTAAATCAATAAAATAAAGGAATTACAAATGAAAACTTTTTCAGAAAAATTTGAACAGAATGCAAATTTACAATTGAGAAAAGTAACAAGAGCAATCGATTTGTATGTTAAGAATGTTTATATAAAAAGCCGGTTAGTTCGGTATGTTAACAGCCAAAACGGATTTGGAATGATGCAACCATTAGCCCTCAAAAACTTTTCAGATGTTGTTTATTCATATTTGGAACCAATTATCGGTAGTGATAACATCTCAATGTTTACGGTTGTTGTCGATAAATATAACTTCGGACAGGATAATTGGAATTTTCAATACAAGTCATTTCAAAAGAAAATAAAAAAGATTTTTAAAGGATATGATTATATCGCTAATGTTGCTTTAGATGAATTTCCTCGGATATCTTTTCAACAAGACGGCACTTTGATGACACCGCATATTCACGGAATATTTTTTCGCACATTAACACGTTGGGAAAAGTCAAAGTTAACAAAAGCAATAAAAAAATACTTTCCGGAAAGTCGTATCAGACCATTTGTTGTGAGGCCACAATATGATTTGGAATCTGCTATACAGTATAGTTTCAAAGCTTTATTTGGCGGAAAAAGAATGTTTACGAGAAGAGATTTAACAGTCGGATTAAAAAATACGGGTATGACATATAAAGCAATTTATGCAAACTTCACCCATCTAAAGCGCTTCAAAATATATGATTTAGCTTTTGCAGGTGGAAAAGGTAAAGAAATTTTACGCAATATTATTAATGATATTGAAAACGGGAGTTAATTATTAAGATAATTATATACGGTGCGTCTAGAGATGCCATATTGCTTGGCGATTTGGGTAATCGGTGTGCGATTGGTAATGAGCACTTTTATTTCCTCAATTTGTTTGGCGGTTAGTTTAGGCTGACCGCCTTTATATTTGCCGTGCAGTTTGGCAAGGGCAATTCCCTCTCGTTGGCGTTCTAATATTAAATTGCGTTCAAGCTCTGCAACGGCTCCTAACATCGTCATCATCATTTTTTGATAAGGATCTTGTTTATCGGGTGCAAACGTTAAATTCTCTTTGTGAAAAACAATTTTAGCTCCTTTGGCGGTAATCTCCTCAACCAAATTTAACAGGTCTTTGGTATTACGAGCCAGTCTGTCCATTGAATGGACGTTTACCACATCACCGGCACGAATATTCAGTAACATAGCCTGCAATTCGGGGCGGTCGGTATTTTTACCGCTGATTTTTTCGATATATGCACGGTCACACGCAATATCTAAAAGTTGTCGTTCAGTGTTTTGGTCGGTAGTCGATACTCTCTTATAGTTAAAAATCATATTTTTTGCTCCTTTGTGTGAATTTGGGGTTTATAACTTTGGTTTACACCTGTGCAATGAATACGGTTTAGCATTTATTTTGCACGGTTTTTCGGTTGTGAATTTGGAGTATGCTCCGTTTGCATATGCATTATAAAAACATCATCTATTTTATACGGCGTAGGTATGTCTTGGAGTTTTATACTTTTATAAACCCAGGAATCGTTTAGGATAATCTTATCTTTTTTGATCTTATTTAGTACGCTCCAATGTTTCATGCCGTTATTTTCGCTGATTGTAAAAATGATTGCGGTGTTTTTTGTCGTCAGATACGGTTTTAGATGAGCAGCAGTAATGTTTTGGTGATGAAACGGTTGATTGATTGTGATTTTGAATTGATACTTGTCTAGGAGGATTTTTTGAGTGTTTTTTATGAGTTGTAAAGCAGTTGTATATGAAACGCCTCTTTGTTCAATATTTTTTAATCCGCCGATTGCCGCTAACTTTTCAAGAAGACGGTTGAATATATAAATTTGATTTTTGTAAGAAAATGTGCCGTGTGTCATTTTTTGAATGCCGTTTATTATGCTGTAAATTGAACAAAAATAATCACACGAGCCTTGGGTAAAAACATGTTCTTTTTTCATTGTCAGTACTCCTCGGCACACATAATCGTCAATACCCGGTTTGTAACGTTTTCATCATCGGGGGCTGGTGAAAGGCATTGATAATCGACATCATAATAGTCTATTTTCCAAAAGAACTGTTGCTTTCCCAAAGTGATACAGCCAAAATCGTGTTCTCCGTATGGGTTGTTATCTTTGGAAAAATTATCGAATGATTTTACTTTTGAAAATAACTGCTGTTGTTTATTAAGCCCTAAAGCCCGCACTCCCGGTGTGATAACAATTTTTCCGTTGGCAAATGTTTTTCTTAAATTGTCATTGAGATGTTTTATTTTTTCTGTATTCATGTTTTTCTCCATAAAAAAAGACCAAGGATTGTTTCCTTGGCCTTGATGTTGTTTAAATTGTACGTATATGTTTCGCTTCATTTAAAATACCTTATCTGCCGCTATCGAGCGGTGCTGATATCTATATGAATTTCAATGATTTTTACATTTCACATTATACATCGAATCGGTAAAAATACAATAAAAATCATCATTTAATTTGTCATGCGAATCGGCGAAAAGTCGAAAAAACGATGTTGTCGGTTTATTTTTGTCAGTCGGTAAAATAATTTCATCATATATGAAACTAATTAACGGGGAAAAATATGAATTTTGATAAAGAGCTTAGGGCGGTTAATGAAATAGCATATCTTAAACAAGAGATTAAAAAGTTAAAATTGCTCTTACGAAAAATTGCAGGAATGCAAAGAAACTATGTCTGCCGATATTGTGGCAAACAAGCAACTAAACCTCACGGCGGCAAGTGTCCGTACAGCCCGCATACTAATAAATGCCACGAATTTATTAAGGCATAGGCTGACTAAGGTTTATGTTTGGAATTTCCATACCAATCTCTTTAATCAGCTTTTCCCTTTCTTCAAAATCTTTTTCATGATAAATTTGTAGTTCTCTATAAAGCCACATATAAAAGGTATCTATTAATTTATAGTATTCTGCAAAGACTTTATTGAGATTAATTTCTTGTCCGCTTTCTTCTATGAACTGTTTTGATTGCGCATTCCATTGCTCTGGGTGTTTTAAGAAATCGCTAGAAACAAAAACAACATCCCAAGATTTATTATCATCTAAAGAACGTACTGGATAAGGAAACTCAAGTTGATAATGAGTTTGATAATTTCTTAATTTATGAATAAATTGCACTAACTTATTATCAACAAAAGATTCTTTTATTTTTTGTTGATATTTCTTATATAAATCTGTCTCTTTGTAGAAATTAATCAGCCGTCGTGCGTGATCTGTCAATGCTGTTGAAGATGCGAGCAAATTAAAAACATATTGCGACAAATGAATATGTAGTTCTTGAAATGTTTCTTGAGACATATTTATATCATCGTGTATTTTTCTTAGTAGTACTTCCAAATCAATATAATTTTGCCTAAAGATATGATGCATTGTCGCCAAAAGCCCCATACGATTTATGGCTTTCCATCCAGCACAGTTAAAAACATCTTCTTGAGTAGTCATTTTTATTCATCTTTAAAATTATTAACATTATATATAAGTCTATAAAAAATAACTGAAAATACAAGAATAAAAAATACCCTGCAACCAATCAGCTACAGGGTATTTGCACCAGCTGTTAAATACTAAAACTTATACTTGGCATTAATCAAACCAGTGTGGTCTTGGTAGTCCTCACGGAATTTGCCTTCGTAACCAAGCGAAAGTTCAACATTGTCATTGACTTCCGCTGTTACACCGGCACCAAATTCCATTCCGAAACGGTCAAGTGCTTCACCTTCAACCGCATAAGCCGAGCCATTAGCCAAAGTTACGACCGAATTAACATCATCGTTCATCAGGTCATAGGTTGCGGCAACTCTGACTTCCGGCTTAATATTCATACCATTTTCAAGTTCCCAAAATTTACTAACCTTTGCTCCGATGACACCGGTCAGGATGTCACTATCATTGCCAGATACTTTTTGGTCGGCAGAATCCTTATAAGCGTCTTGTTTGATATGGACATAACGCAAACCTGCTTCCGGTGTTACCCCAAAGCCGTTGATGTTCATATCATAACCGGTCATTGCCTGTAAACCAAAGGTTTCGACATCGTAGTCAGCTTTAACGCCAACTCCGGCAACGTTTTTATCTTCGGAATAGTCAGACCAGCCATAGGTCGCAATACCGTTTACATACCAGTTGCTTGGTTTATATTCGCCGTAAACAATCGCAGTATGGGTATCAATATCGGTTGAACGCATAAAACCGTCAATATCGGTGTTTGTGTAAGCATAACCGATACCGGCTTTGACATCATCATTAACATATTTTTCAGCACCGAAAGCAATACCGTTAGAATCAGCGTCAAAACCTTTGGCTTTGGAGGTATCGTCCAGCTTGGATTTGTTGAACATTCCCTGAACCCACATTGCACCACGTTTGAAGATATTGTCACCGGAAGACATACCTTGTGCACCGGTTGAAACAGAGCCGCCGGTCAAGCGTGTACCAACCGCACCAAATACCTGATTAGCTGTTTCTGATTGGGTCTGTTGAACCATCGGCGCAACTTCGGGAGCAACCGCTGTCAAAGCGTTAATATAGGCTTTTTTGCCTGTGGTAGTATTGGTGTTATTGGAAAGTTCCGCCAGAACGTTCGCTACCTGTCCCTGAACAGAACCGGACGGATTATCCAGAGAAACACTATCCCAAGCAGTTGCAGTTCCGGCATTGTTAGCGGTTCCGCCTGATTCAATGGCGGTATCAGAAGCCGTAGCTGTTCCGGTAATTTTGTAAACACCGTTGCCGATTTTTTCAAATTTATAGCGGCTGTTCTCACTTAATTCGGCAAAATCTCCGGTAACAGAACCGTCAAGGATTGTAAAGTCTTTAGCTTCATCCTTAGCTAATACACTGCTATTTAATGTTAAATCTAACTTTGTACCTGTATTGCTGACATTAATTGTGTCGGCTTTGATTTTGCCGTAACTGCCGTCTTCTTTTCCGGCAATGGTGAATTTAAGAGTTGAGTTCTCTTTGAAATCAACCTTAGTCGCATTAACCGTATTTGTACCGATATCCAAACCGCCGACAACATTAAGATTGCCGATTTTACCAGTCTGTTTGTCGTAAGTCAGAGTACCTTTATTGATATTCAGAGAAGTTAAGTCGCCGATTGTACCGGAAATGGCTTTGCTTAAAGAGTGATCTGCTTCGAAAGTCAGATTAGAACCTGTAATATTACCGTCTGCTTTTGATGATGATGTTTTAAAGTTTACGTTGCCGGCACCATTTACATTAGCTAATAATGTACCGGAAAGATTTATATTTGCTCCGGAACCAAGCAGAAAAGTTCCTTTTTCTTTTTTGTCATCGTTGCTGTAACTGGCAAGAGTTGATTTTGAGGCAATGTTAATTTCTGCATTGCTGATATTTATTTTTCCCTCGGTAGAGATTTCTCCGTTTGCACCATTAACATTAATTGTTCCGCCTGTAATATTGATGTTGCCGGGAGTTTCGGGAGCCGGGAGTTGTTCTCCCCCGTCAAGCAAATCATAAAAGGTATCAATAGAAGAATCCAAGCCGTTCATATTGATTGTTCCGCCGCTGATATTGATATCTTTTGCCGCCCATAAGCCGGAATTTTCGTTTCCCTCTAAATTTATGGTTCCGTCAGACATTGTTATTGTGCCACTTTCGGAATTTAAAGAAGAACTTGTCAGTGTTGTTGTTCCTCCCTTAATCGTTAGATTTTTTTCGTCTGCCGGAGAACCAATTGCGACAAATGTGTCCTCAACGCTATTATTTCCTCCCGAAATTATCAAATCTTCATTATAAGCGTTTTGTAATATATTGTCTCCTTCGGTTATTTCTAATGCATAAGCATTTGTCACCGCAGTTAAGGCGACAAGCGCTGTTGTAATTAAAAGTTTATTTTTCATATTCATTCTAACTCCATTTTATAAATTTATAAAAAAGGCCACCTAAACTAGGCGACCGGGGAGTTAAGAATCACATACTATAACATGACATTTTAACTTTTAAGACCGGAAGTCTCTGAACATATGTTAAAATCTCCCCGGTCATATCGTTAAATATGAACGGGGATATGTTTTGTTGTTTCATTTCAACAACTAACGACATCATATCTGTTGCCGTATAGTATTAGGCTTCTTAAGACCCGAGCCGTCGCTCTGGCTCAACCTATATGATTGAGTTGCCGAAATGTTACTATCATTATTTTGAATTATCAAGTTTTTTATTCTGTTCTTCATACCATTTGCATAATGCCGCTATTTGGATGGTTTTGCGTTCAATTCTGTCAAGTGAACGCAGAATGGCGTAATACAATTTGCGAAATTCAGAAGATTTCATCGGCTTGATATTTTCAAAAGCTTGTTTCTGGCTGTTTTTGCTCATGTTAACTTTTCCTCCAACATAAAAACTTACCGTCTTCATCAAATTTGCATTCGTAGGACTGTCTGATATCAGTTCCTTCAAAAAGAACAAATTTATGAACATGTGCTGCTCTTAGAACATCTGGATAAATAATCGGGATGAAAATAACTTTCTTTTTGTCGTATTTAATAAAATACTTTTTTAAATCTTTGCAAAAACGTGCAAAAAAGCTAGAAATCGATGCAGCAGGTCTGGCGAAAAGGTCTTCTATTTCAGTGCTGCTAAATTCTTTGTTCGGATTATTTTGCGCTTGTTCCCAAAACTTCATAAGTTTTGTTTTTTGATGTTCTTTTGCTGGTTTTAGGTCGATATAAACCTTTTCCTCAATACCATTAAATTGAATGACAAAGTTCCAATTTTCGGTATCAATATGGGCTTTAATCGCCCAATTATTCTCTGAAACGGAAGTTTTCTCAAAATACTCCGGTTTCAAAATGTCAATAACGTAGCGACAAATACTTTGTTTGCGTTTTATCCAATTTTTACGATTATTGAATAATTTACCGGAGCGAGCCGCTTGCTGTATTTGGATGATATTTCCATTTTCTAAGTTTATTAACTCATCAAAAATCATTGAATTAGTAACTCCGGAGTTACATTCCTTGATTCTTTTTGTGGTTAACTGAATGTTTTTATAGTTGTCAAAACGGATTTGTTCTGAAATGAAGTTTTTTACAATGTCATTGATTAACATGTTGATTATCCTTTCCTAAATCTTTCGTAAAATTTAGGGCAACCGAAACTTAAGATACAAAAAAGCATCTTAAAACTTCAACTGAAGCCCTAAGACACTAGTTTCGGTCCGGATATTTTTTTAACAGACTTTACGCTAAGCACTAGTAACGCACGAGAGTCCCGAGGAAAATCCCTCGGAAAATTCCAGGCACCTTGTTTCCAAGATGCAGAATTATTATACCTTATTTTTATAAAATTGTCAAGTTTGTATTTATTGTGATTAAAACTTATTGTTTCCTGTTTGTTGGATCATCAGAGAATGAGGAACTTTAATTTTTCGGTATGAATATCGTTTTTTTCGAAATAATGCACCAGACGTCAAGAAAATGAGTTTTTATAGTGTCATTTAAAGTTAATTGGTTGGTATTCTAAATGTTATAATAATTTATAAGCATTGTTTATTGATAAATAAATTTATAACGTAATTGCTTTTTACAAGTAACTGTTTTAGATTTAATATATATTCTACAATAACATAAAGGACGACATATGCCAAATCTTGATAGAGTTAACCTGTGTTATGATTTTCTGCGAGCTAATGATACATTTACTCTTAGTGAGTTTATTCAAGCCACATCTTATTCTACTTCAACAGCTGAAAAATATTTAGGTAGTCAATTGGCTTTATATGTACAAAAGAATGCTGGTAATTATACGATTTTAAGAAATTTGCCTGAACGAGATAACTTCCGAAAACATTTCAAACAAACTTCCAGAATTAAAAATAATGAGATAAGTATACTTATAGATAAGTCTAAAAACTCTGCATTATCTGCTATTGCCCATTATAATAGTCCTTATACTCAAGGAAAAGCGGTAACATATATACCTCAAATGTTTATAGCAATTACTTCAGCTGTTATTGCTATTTTAAAAAAATATAAAAATAATGATTTATACGAGAAAGACGTAAATGGAATAGTTGTTCAAGTTGATGGAAAAAATAAAATTAAATACTTAATAGATCTTATAAAAGTGTATCAAAATATTCCTAATATAAAATTAACCTCATTAGAAACACGAACTTTAGCGTCTTTGGTTGATGTTATGAGGAAAATTAGAAACGAAATTGAACATGGTTCAGGTCTTGGATATAAACTCGATTTACTTCTTGACAGTAAATGTCATGCATTGTTACTGAATTACGAACTGCTTTTAAATAAAGAATTAGATGAAAGTATAAATAATAATTTAGCTTTCCCTCTTTTTGTGTCAGAAAAATTATCAGAAGAACAGAAAAGTGCAGCTAAATCTGTACAGCAAAAAGAATATAAGATAATAAAGGATATAATTTCAACTTATAACACAACATTAGATACAGATATTCTGTCCAACAATTTTTATGATTTCAAAATATATGCTATTCCCAAATCGTCAAGTAAGGAAAGAAGTTCAGATGTAAGTGTTGAATACATAAATATTGATGAATTAAGTGAGGAGCAAAAGAAAGAAATTGAAAGAAATATTATAGCGGTCAGAGAAAAAACTGTTTTAGAGCATTTACCTCAAAAATTTGCAGATGCTATAAAGCAAAAAATTGAAAAGGTATCTTCAAAAAAAATAAGCTCTTATATAGCGAGTTACCATCTTAGCACGCTAATGAAAAAATTAGGCTGGAAATCTAATAAAGAATATAGAACAACAAATAAAACTTATGGCAGGGACTATTATACTGAAAAAGCCCGGGTTGAGTTATTTAAAAAAATTGATGAAGACTACGAAAGTATAGTGCGATTAAGTAATGCACATTTTGTTGAGTAAACATTTGTAGAAAATAGTTTTGGATTGAACATTAAGAAAACTAATTCTCTATAATTTCTTGATATTTGTGATTATTTTGTAAAAATGTCTTAGCTAATTGATATGTGTGCATTGTTGGTTCGTAATATTCTGGAGTAAGCAAAAGTTCGAAATTCGTTGCAAAACTATCACCAACACAAACGGCAGTTATTTAGGTAACTGCCGTTTCTTTTTTCCTGACCTGACGACAAATTCGGATAGCTTTTACCTAATGCATACCTCCCTTGTAAACAGGGAGTTTTTGCAATCGGATTGAGTTATTAATAATCATCCGAACCTTCACCAATATACCCAGCAATGACCACGACAGCTACTATTGCAATCATTATATACAATACGATCTCATCAACGTTTTCGTCATTGAACGCATTGTCAGATACACTGCAACTTGTCAAGAAGCCTGTCATTGTAACTAAAGCTGTTAATATTGAAAATTTTCCCAAATCCCGTATTATTTTATCAAGGTAAAAGAAAAACACATGAAACACGCAAAAATATTCATCGGCTGTCTTATGATTATATTGACCTCATGCAGCATAAACGAAAAATCTGCCCCCAAAACCGTAACCGGCACACTTGTTCCCGGCCACGAAGTGCGTTCGTTCAGCGAAGAAGGAAGGCCTAAAAGCTACTGGGTCGTTGACAAGACCGGGAAATTAATGTCCGAATACAAAAAAGCCGCCGCCGACTCCATAATCAACGCAACTCCCGTTTTGGCCGAACTGACCGTGGAAGAGGCGCCACAAATGCCGGACGGTTTCGGGGCGGATTATGACGGAACGTACAATGTGCTAAAAATTGCATCAATAACCCCGCTCCGGGTTTCCCTCTCCGGCTCCCGGACCGAACCGGTACCCGGTTTGCCCCGGCGCAACAGGGGGCTTGCTGAAAAGCGACGGCCGGGCGTCTTCCATCAATATGGCAACACTGCAATATCAAAAATGGCGGCCAGAAGGAAACAAACTCATTTTGTCGGGAAAAAGCACAGGCAGCCGTCAAACAATTGATTTCGTCGATTCATACGTAATTGAAGACATCGGTTTGCAAAAACTCGTTTTGCGAAAAAACAACAAAGTTTTTACTTTTCACAAACAACCGTAAATTTGCAAAGTTACATTCGGACGCATTTGAAAAACATTCTTTTTTCTTGCGGCGGCCGCCCTTTTCAACCCAAGGGCGGCGCATCCGGAACAAGAAAAATACCGGATTTTTATTGCAGGTTGGCTCTAAAAAACGCTTCTATTTTATCAAACGGGATTTTATCCGTCCGGTCATACAAATCCGTATGATTTGCACCGGGAATGATCATCAGCTCCTTATTGCCGCCTTTGAGCTTTTTGAAAGCGTCTTCGCTGAAATAGCGGCTGTGTGCCTTTTCCCCGTGCAGCATTAAAACCGCACTTCTGATTTCGCCGGCATAAGACAAAATCGGCATATTGATAAATGAGAGCGCATAAGTCATGTTCCAGCCGGTGTTGGAATTTTTTGAACGCTTGTGATAGCCGCGCGGCGTTTTGTAATAATTCCAATAATCTTTGACAAACTGAGGTTCTTCTCCCGTCAGTTTATCCGGCAGACCGGCTTCTTTGGCATAGGTTCCGCTTTTAAAATCTTCGGTACGCTGAGCATTGAGTTTTTGCTTTAAGGCATAACGGTCGTCTTCACTCATTGCGTCAAAATAACCGTTGGCGTTAACCCGGCTCATATCATACATGGTAGAGGTAACCGTCGCCTTGATTCTGGTATCCATGGCCGCGGCGTTCAGCGCAAAACCGCCAAAACCGCAAATGCCGATAATGCCGATTTTATCGGCGTCAACTCCGTCTTGAACGCTCAAAAAGTCAACTGCCGCGCTGAAATCTTCGGTGTTAATATCGGGTGAAGCAACCAGACGCGGTTCGCCGCCGCTCTCGCCCGTATATGAAGGGTCAAATGCCAGCGTAATAAAACCGCGCCCGGCCATTGTCTGCGCATAAAGTCCAGAGGCCTGCTCCTTGACCGCGCCGAACGGCCCGCTGACAGCTATGGCCGGCAGCTTCTCCGCCGGTTTGTCTTTCGGCATATACAAATCGCCGACAAGTTCAATTCCGTAACGGTTTTTGAACTTCACTTTCTCAATATTGACCTTATCGCTTTTGGCAAAAGTCTTGTCCCAATCACTTGCCTTTGCATTGTTCATAAAATTTCCTCCCGTAATTAATGTTGCCAGAACCAAAATATTCAATACCGCTTTAAATTTCATGTTGCTCCTTTCGCAATTTATTATCCGTTTGACATTCGTGTTCAATCAAGCCTTCACGGAAAAAAGACCGGTGGCATAATCCGCATCTTTCCGATTTCGAAGGATTTTATTTTTATCTTCGTACATCATGTCCGCCCCCCGTTTTTTATTATTTACAATTTTCCAAAAAATAGCAAATACTTATATTCAATGCTCAAATATGCTTGACAGGCATATCTTAAAAGGATACTGTTCTTATATGGAAATCAGAGTATTAAAATATTTTCTGGCCGTTGCGAGAGAAGGCAGCATAACCGGTGCCGCAAATTCTCTGCATTTGACGCAGCCTACCCTTACAAGGCAATTGCAGGAACTGGAAAAAGAACTGAGGCAAAAGCTTTTAATAAGGGGAAAACACAAAGTGACGCTTACGCTTGAAGGAATGATTTTAAGAAAAAGGGCGGAAGAAATTGTGGACATGGTTGAAAAAACAAAAGCCGAATTTCTTGCAATAAGCGGTACGACGGGCGGAAACGTTTATATCGGCGGCGGCGAATCAGATTCTATAAAACATGTGGCGGAAATCATTAAAGAAATTCGTTCGGATCATCCGGAAGTAAAATTTCATATTTATTCCGGAAACGCGGAAGACGTTACCGAAAAGGTCGATAAAGGGCTGCTTGACTTCGGCATACTGATCCAGCCCGTCGACGTTTCCAAGTACGACCATATTACACTGCCGGAAAAGGACGTATGGGGCGTCGTTATGAGAAAAGACAGTCCTCTCGCAAAGAAAAAACATGTTGAACTTTCAGACCTGCAAAACATTCCCTTGCTTAATTCAAGACAGGCAATCAAAAAAACATTTTCAAAAAACGAATTTATCGAATGGTTTCAGGGGAATTTTGACAAGTTGAACACAGCGGTTACCTTCAATCTCGTCTATAACGCCGCAGTCATGGTGAAAGCCGGGATCGGTTATGCCGTTACCCTGGACAAACTCGTCGACACCTCCGAAGAAAGCGAACTTTGTTTCAGACCGCTGAAGCCAAAACTTGAATCCGGATTGGACATTGTATGGAAAAAACACCGCGTATTCTCCCCGGCGGCCAAATTATTTTTGGACAAAGCGCTTGAAAAATTTGCCCCCGATACCCCGGCAGACGCATCCGGACAAACGGCAAACGCAAACTTTGCGGGCAAATCCGATACCGTTTTTTTACCCAAAGATATATTTCATTCATAATGCATTGCCGGTTGCATGGCAGAATTGTTTTCCTCAAACGCCGTCGGCCGCAACATGAAAACAGAAAAACGACAAAGGAACAAAAAATTCATAACCGAAACATCGGCCGATCGTTCAACAAAAAATTCCCTGACCCCAAAAGCGCGGAATCGTTTTGCCGTAATAAAAAAAGAGCTGCCCGCACAAACAGGCAACTCTCTTTATCAGGTTATTTACAAACCGGAGAATACAACGAAATGCCGTTTACTCTCTCATGTTTGACAACAGCCCCCTTTTTTACTTCCAGCCAAAACGGCTCCACCATCGGGTTTACCGAAATAAATTTTCCGTTGGTGAAAGTCACATTGGTAAGAATCTTACCCTGATATGACTGGAAATCGAATTTCCCGCTCGGAGACGTTAACAAGCCTCCTGACAGATATCCCAAAAACCTTCCGGTTTCTCCTTCATAAACGCTGATAGAAGCAACCTCCAGTTCTTCAGTTATATCTGCCGGGGGAACCAGCCGCAGATAATCGCTTTGGTATTCACCATAAACTTCAACAACCCAGCCCGGTTCCGCGTTCTGCCACAGCAAGACTTCGGGATCATAAAATTTTACTCTCTCCCTGTTCTCGTTTATAAAATAATGATTCCACCGATCGTTGGGATCTATACGCACCGCATATCCGTTTCTCAGATATACGTGAACTTCAGAAGATGTTTTTTCTATTTTAAACACCTCCGTCGTTTCCAATACTTTATATTCGGAACAACTTGCAAACAAAAACGCCATTCCACAAATAATAAGTGTGGTTTTAATAATATTTTTCATGGTATTTAATAATTTTTATTCTTTATCAGTATATCATTTTTTTTACAAAAAGCAACTCCTTTTGCCCAAAAACAAACGTTCGTCTCCGTAATCCGCTCATTTTCGAATCTCCCGGCAACCGGCCGGCGCACTTCCCTCAGAATATGTCCGGCAGCAAACATGTATCGAGTTAAATGAATAAACAAAGCAGCACTTGACCGAACTCTTTTTTCTTGTCATCTTCCCGATTTCGGAGTTTAATCGTTATTCGGAGGCTGTCATGAAAATTCTGATTATCGGTCCGCTCGGCGCAGGAAAATCGTCGCTCGCTTATGCAATAAACAAAAGATTCAACCTCCCGCGGTTAAACATCGACGAAGTCTGCCGCAATACGGAAGACGGAAGCTATTATTCCGTCGGGGAACAGTTTTCCCGGCTGAAGCTTTTTCTTTCGGAAAACGACGGCTGGGTTGCGGAAGGCTGCCAGAAGTACATCTACGAAACAATGCGGCCGGACCTGATTATAGACATGAGAATCTGCCGGCCGGTCGCGATATGGCGCTTTACCGTGCGTTTTCTGAAAGCAAAAAAGCTTATCGGCAGAAAAATCGACAAGGAACTGCCGGTTCAGGCTTACCATTATCGGAAAATAAGCCTGAAAAAGATCCGGGATTATGACAACTGCAACCGGGAAATCAATGCGGAAATTTCCGTTTTTTTAAAAAATGCAAAAATCCCGGTCATCAAATGCAAAAATTTTCGCCAATACGGAAAAGTTTTCGCTTATATCGAAAATTTCCGGCCGGTGCGCCCGATTTAACGAGTTGCGACAAGCGGACCTTTTCTTTTCAGAACGACACGGCCGATTTTTTGTTATACGATATTTTAACCCGGCAAAAGGTATAATGTCGGCGGAGGTAAAAATGAGACTGATAGAAACACCCTGTGCCGCCTGTCTGGCACAGATTGAAAAGCTGTATTACGAAGCGTTTCCGGTTGAGGAACAAAAACCGTTTTCCGTAATTCTGGAAAAAAACAGGGAAGGGTCGATGGAGATCCTCGCCGCCGAAAACAATCACAAGGATTTCACGGGACTGGCCATTACCGCGCGGCACCGCGATCTGGTCATGCTTGACTATTTTGCCATTTCGCCCTGTCACAGACAAGGGGGCGTAGGCTCAAAAGTTTTCCGGATGCTGAAAGAACGTTATGCCGGTCAACGTTTTTTTCTCGAAATAGAAAGCACGCTGGTCAAAGCGGAAAATGCCGAACAGCGCAAACGGCGCAAAGCCTTCTACCTTAAAAACGGCATGGTCGACATGCCCTTTACGGTTGACGCCTTCGGCGTGGAGATGGAAATTCTGGCCGACGGCTGTTCCCTTGAATTCGAAGAATACCGGGACTTGTACCACAGTCTTTTCGGCGCGTCCGCGCACGGCAGGATCAAACTGAAAACGCCGCTGCCGCAAGCGTCGAAAAAATAACCGGCGGCATATGAATTTGCAAAAACCCCGTTCGACAGACGGGGTTTTGTTTCATTTTCCGCCCCGGAAACATCAATTTCCGGCAGGCAGTTCTTCAAGCACTCGCGACACCACCAGACAATTATGGTAATGTTTGGCGCCGCGGATCATGGTAAAATAGCGGCAGCGCTCGCGGTCGGCAAATTCGAAAGAACGTTTGACCAGGTCGGACACTTCGGTCAAAGCTTCTTTGGAAAGGCCTGTCAATAAAAAACGAAGACGATGTTCGTCCGGTTCTTCAGTTGCCACAATCATCATGTGTTTCAACTGTTTTTTCAATTCTTCCGTTTTCATAACGATTGTAAAAATAATCTTTCAGCGGCTTCAAACTGCCATAGCTGACATCCGTTGTCAAGCTTTTCCGCAAACGGACGAAAAAACTTTACCGCCGTTTTTCTCCGTTTTACAATAAAGAAAAAAGAATCGGTGCACCATCATGACAGAAGATATTTTTTCCCGTCTGGGCCGTTCGCCTTTCCGCAGCCGCTTCCGGCTGAAGACGGCGGACATTTCCTATGTCCGGCAAAAAGGGCTCGACATCGTCCGCCGGCATGCCGAAAATTTTGTCGGTAAGCGGCTGGCGCCGGCGGAAATCGCCAACGACGGCAGGCAGACGCCGATGCGCGGCCACCCGGTATTCATCGCCCAGCACGCCACCGCCACCTGCTGCCGCCAATGCCTGTTCAAATGGCACGGCATTCTCCCGGGCAGAGAGTTAACGCCGGAAGAACAAAAATATGCGGTTGATCTGATTATGGAATGGATCCGCAGGCAAACGGACTGACGGCCGCTATTCGCGGACATGCTCCAGCGCCTTTTCCCAGATGATGCGGACATGATCGTCGTTTAAGGCATAGTAAACGTTTTTTCCTTTTTTGTCCGCCCGCACCAGCTTGGCTATACGCAGAATCTTCAACTGGTGGGAAACTGCCGACTTGGTCATGTCAAGCAGTACCGCCAGATCGCTTACGCACAGCGACTCTTTTTCCAACGCCCACAAAATGTTAATGCGGGTCGGGTCGCCCATAACCTTAAAAAAGTCGGAAAGACCGTACAACAGCTCTTCCTCCGGCATTTCGGCGCGGATTGCCGCCACGGTCCGGGGACGGAGGGCGGTGCAGTCCGCCTGAGTGTTTTCCATGCGACGCTCCTCTCAAGCGATTAAATTCTGCTTTTACAATAATCGAATCGCCGACGGCACACAAGCGTTTTTATCATTTTTTTATTGACAATTGAACGATTGCTCAACTATTATACAAACAAAGACGATTGAACAACTGTTTGAACGGAGATACGCTTATGTGTAAAGAACATCACCATTGCTCTCATCATCAGGCACAAGAATGCGGCCACTGCCATCATGAACACGGCAATGCCCGTCTGCCGCTGCAAATCGGCGCCGCCGTGCTGCTGTTTGCCGCGGCCGTCAGCGGTCTGCTGCCGCCGGCTGCCGGCACTGCTCTCTTTGTTGCCGCCTGGTTCGTTGCCGGCGCGGATATCGTTTATGCGGCGGGCAGAAACATTCTCCGCGGAAAATGGCTGGACGAAAACGCCCTGATGACAATCGCTACTCTCGGCGCCGTTTTCCTCGGCGAATATCCGGAAGCGGCAATGGTGATGATTTTGTTCCAAAGCGGCGAATATCTTCAGCACAAGGCGGTGGAAAGCTCCAAACGCTCAATCGCCGAACTGATGGATATCCGGCCCGACTATGCCTGCCGGGAAGAAAACGGCACGGCGGTCAGAAGACGGCCGGAAGAAATTGCCGTCGGCGACGTCATCATCGTTAAAAGCGGCGAAAAGATCCCGCTTGACGGTTTAGTTACGGACGGCGAGGCAACGGTTGGCACTTCCGCCCTGACCGGAGAATCCCTGCCGCGCCGGCTGGTTCCCGGCAGCGAGGCGCTGAGCGGTTTCATCAACACCAACGGCCTGCTTAAAATAAAAGTGAGCAAACCCTTCGGCGAATCGACCGCCGCCAAAATCCTCGAACTGGTGGAACATGCGGACGCGCGCAAAGCCCGTACGGAAAAGTTCATTACCCGTTTTGCCCGCTTTTACACGCCGGCAGTGGTGGCTGCCGCTATATTGCTGGCTTTGGTGCCGCCGCTTGTCGTTCCCGGCACCGCGTTTGCCGAATGGCTGCAGCGCGCGTTGACATTTCTTGTTATCTCCTGTCCCTGCGCACTGGTCATTTCGGTTCCGCTCACCTTTTTTGCCGGCATCGGCGGCGCTTCCCGCAACGGCATTCTGATCAAAGGCAGCAATTATCTGGAAACGCTGGCAAACTGTAAAACAGCGGTTTTTGACAAGACCGGCACCCTTACCCGCGGCGTATTTGAAGTCAGCCGCATTCTGCCGGCTGCCGGCATCGGCGAAGACCGGCTGCTGAAAACCGCCGCAGCGGCGGAAAGCGCCTCCAACCATCCGATTGCACTGTCAATCCGCAAAGCGGCCGGAGAAAAGGAAACCGGCCTGCCCGGCGGACAGGCGGAAGAAATCGCCGGCTGCGGCGTCCGCATCAAAAAAGACGGAAAAGAAATTCTTGCCGGCAACCTCAAACTGATGGAAAAATTTAAGATTTCCGGAATTAAAGAAGCTGACGGCGGCACGGTTGCATATATTGCCGAAGACGGAAAATATCTCGGCGCGCTGGTTATTTCCGATACGGTTAAGGAAACCGCCGTCGGCGCCGTCGCCGAACTCGGAAAACTGGGAATAAGGACCGTCATGCTGACCGGCGACAACGAACCGGCCGCCGCGGCTGCCGCCGGACAGCTCGGCATTGCCCGTTTTTATGCCGGACTGCTGCCGGGAGAAAAAGTGGAAAAACTGGAAGAACTGATTAAAGCCCGCAGCGGCGGTTCCGTCATCTTTGCCGGCGACGGCATCAACGACGCGCCGGTTTTAACCCGCGCCGACGCCGGCATCGCCATGGGTACGACGGGATCCGACGCGGCAATTGAAGCCGCCGACGCGGTTATCATGAACGACGACCCGCAAAAGGTGGCGGAGGCGGTTAAAATCGCCCGCAAAACCATGGGCATTGTCCGCCAGAACATCGTCTTCGCGCTTAGTGTCAAAGCTCTTTTCCTCGGGTTGGGCGCCGCCGGCATGATGACCATGTGGGGCGCGGTTTTTGCCGACGTCGGCGTGACCATGCTGGCTGTGTTGAACGCTCTCCGCGCTTTTAGAAAGCCTATCTAGAACAAAAATGCAAAAATTTTCCGGCGGCTCTTGATTCTGCCTTTTGGCCACCCTACCTGTTTTAACAGAAGGATGATTGATCAAACAAGGAGGTTTAAAATGTCTGATTCATTGGTCAGCCGCAAAGAACACGGTCATCATGCCCCGCTGCGCTGCGGCTTTAACAAAGATTTTAACGATCTGCTCAACGGCTTTTTCGGCAACTGGCTCGATTTGCCGGAAGAAAAGAACTTTATTGCCAAGAACGAACCGAAAATAGAAGTCCGCGAAAACGAAAAAGAAGTAACGGTACGCGCCGAAATGCCGGGTATGAAGGAAGAAGACATTGATCTGGAACTGTCTTCCGACGGGTATCTGACAATTTCCGGCGAAAAAAAGCAGGAACACCGGGAAGAACACAAAGGAAGTTATTTTTCGGAAATTTCCTACGGCACTTTCAGCCGTACGGTTCCGCTGCCCTGGGAACTGAAATTTGACGACGCCAAAGCCGATTTTGAAAACGGCGTGCTCACCGTTACGGTTCCCAAATCTTCCGACGAACAGGGCAAAAAGCGCAAAATTGCCATCAACCGCAAATAATCCGGTCATGATGACGAACACCCCGGGAAATTCCCGGGGTTTTTTATTTGCCGCCCGACAGGAAAACCCGGGTTTGCCCGGGGGCTAAATGCTTTGGTGCCGGGATAACGCCGACTTATGCCTTTGATCATGCTCTGACCGTTGGGTTTGCTGCTGTTTTATTCCCCGCTTACCGTTTTTTTAACCGCGGCATATCTTGTCAAACACGATCCGCGAAGAACCGTCGGCAATATCAATCAGGCCGCAGAGGGTAAAGTTGTTTTTGCCAAGCACCCGGCGCATCGGCAGATTGTCGCGGTGGGTGTCGATTTTCAGATAGTCTATGTTGCGGGCAAGCGACAGCTTTTCGGCATGACGCAAAGCGGCCGAGGCCAGTCCGCGTCCCCGCCAGGCGGCGCCGACCGCCACCCGGTGAACGACGGCAAAACGCCCTTCCCGCCGCCAGCTGCCGTTATAGATTTTGTCATAATCGGCGTCGCCGTCAAAAGAAACGGCGAAAGAAGCGGCCACCTGCCCTTCCTCTTCCGCCACATAACAATTGCCGGCAACAATGTCCCGTTCAATGACGCCGGCGTTCGGATAGCTCCGCTGCCACTGGTTAATGCCCTGTTCTTTCAAATTCCGTCTGGCCTCGTTGATGATTTCCATAATTGCCGGAAGATCGCTTAAACCGGCTGCTCTGATTTTCATATCGGTTCTCCTTTTTCAAAAATTAAAGAAACAAAAAAGAAACCGCCCGGTTCCTTACGAAACCGGGCGGTTGAAAGTTTGATAAAAGCCGTAACAAACTATGCCGTTTTCCGTAAGGTCAGGAACGGGATAACGGTGGTAGTGGTAACGGTTACGGCGGCAAAGGAAACGGCTGCCGGCGTCATTACGGCGCGGCAGGCAAAACGCTTATTTTCGGCCAAGGCAAAAAACATGTTTTCCGTTTCCTTAAATAAATTAACGATAAGTTCAGATTAAAGACAGATTATCGGACTGTCAATCTTTTATTTATACGACTGCCTGAGAATTTCAACACATTCATTTTCGTCAAGCGGCGCCGGATCCAGGGCGAAAAGGCCACCCATCGTTTCACGCGCAGTTTGCGCATAGCGGCGCAGATTGCCGCCGTCGATGCCGTAGTCGGACATTTTCAAATCATCGACGCCGCAGGCCTTTTGCAGATCAACCAGCGCGGCAACGAAATCCTCTGCCTTGTCAGCATCTTTTCGGCCCAGCGCTTTGGCCATTGCAACCATCCGCTCGTCACAGGCATGCTTGTCGACAAAAGTCTGATAATAAGCGCGGCTGATCATGATCAACCCGGCGCCGTGCGGCAAATTCGGATGCCAGGCGGACAGCGCATGTTCCAGGCTGTGTTCGGAAATGCAGCAGGAAGTCGACTCGACCATGCCCGACAGGGTGTTGGCCAGCGCCACGTCGGCGCGCGCTTCCCGGTCGGAACCGTCTTTGACGGCTTTGGCCAGACTGCGGCCGATCAGTTCGATCGCTTTTATGGCGTAAATGTCGCTTATCGGGGTGCTGCAGTTGGCAAGATAGCCCTCGGTGCTGTGAAAGAGGGCGTCAAACCCCTGATAAGCGGTCAGATGCGGCGGCACGGTCATCATCAGTTCGGGATCAACAATCGAGAGCACCGGAAAGACTTCCGGCCAGCCGGCACCGATCTTCTCATTGCTGTCTTCTTTGGTAATCACCGTCCACGGATCGGCTTCGGTACCGGTGCCCGCGGTAGTGGTTACCGCCACAACCGGCAGCGGCGAATTTGCCAACGGCTGCCCTTTGCCGGAACCGGCCGCAATATAATCCCAATAGTCGCCCGGATTGGCCGCCATTACGGCAATCGCCTTGGCGGCATCGATCGGCGACCCGCCGCCGAGACCAAGCACAAAATCGCAGGCTTCCGCCCGGGCCAGGGCAGCGCCTTTTTGCCCGGCAGCTTCTGTTTGTGCAGATCGTTCAAACGGCCGGCACCGAACAAAATCCGGGTAGGAATATAATAGTCAAAATTCATCTTTAACCTCCTTTTACAATTGAGAAACTTTGGTTTCAGCATAGTGTCCCCTTTGTTCGTTGGCAAGCCGCAAAGGTATTTTTTCACCCGCAAACTTCCACCGGCCGGCGCAAGCGGCATTAACCGTTCCGAACGGGTTCGCCCGGCTCCAAAGTTTCGCAAGCCTTGCGGCCGCGCGGAAACTTCCGCATCCGCCCGCCCGTGCAGACGTCCGAATCATAAAAAAAAGCCCGCTCCCCGCAAGGAACGGACTTTTTATCAACCGGCGGCTCACAAAAGGCCGCTTTCTTTTTGCAAACGGACAATGTCCGTACAGTTATCACGCAGGGTGTCGTGTTTGTCCCACCCGGCCCGATGAATGTCAATGCGGATGTCAAATGCTTTTTCCGCTTTGCCCGCGACAATCAGCATGTCCAGAGAATCGGCCCCCAGATCAGCCGGCCGGTCGGAAAGCTTCAGTTCGCATTTTTCAAGCGACAACGCGTCAGTTACGAGGGGACAAAGCCTGGCAAACACTGCCTGAATTTCCTGCTCGCCGGCAGAAAATTCTTTGTCTTTTCTTTCTTTTCCCATAGGCAGACGATTAAACCGGCGGCTTACCGACGGTCGGTTTCACCTAACGTGCGGACAATGCCGGAACAGGTTTCGTACAAGGTGGAATTTTTGTCCCAGCCGTCGTTTTCATCAATATGAATTTCCAGCAGTTTGTCAACTTCCATCATCACATAGGCCATGTCCAGGGAATCGGCGCCCAAATCATCGCGCCAACAGGCGTCAAGCACAACGTCCTTCTCCTCGCATCCCACTTCTCTGACGATCACGCTTCTGATTTTGTCAAGCACGGTTTGAGCCTCTTCTCTGCTGACCGCGGATTTTTTTGCATTACAGTTTTCCATAAAATTATATGATAAAAAATTATTTTCCCGTCAGATATAGCATGCCGGCCGCTTTTTGTCAACCCGGAACCTCATTTTTCCGCTTAGACCGCCACTGAAAAAGGCGGCAAAAAGAATTTGCGTTTCGCCTTTTTTTGTGCTACTTTGGACAAAAATATCATATTAATGCAAACGGATTGCAACCATGTCTGACCTGCAGAAAAATTTAACCGCGGCCGGAGCCTCTGCCGAATCGGCCGAAAAAATCGCCGGCATAATCAAAGCGGCGGCCCAAGCCGCCGCCCTCACCCCCGTTGAGCTTAACCGCTGTCTCCGCATCGGTGCGGACGAAGCCAGACGCATTTATTACTGGGAAAAGAAACATGCCCCGCTGCTGCCGGCCGGCGGCGGCGAACGGCTGAAAGAAATAAAAAAACTTTTTACCGACAGAGGCCTTGCCGCAGACGATGAACGTTTCAAACACATTTTGCTTGAAGCGCCGTCGCTTCTGTTTCTGCCGGCATCGACAATTGAAGACAACATCAAAAGCCTCTGCCGCTTTCCCGGACTGCCGGCAATCGACGAGGAAACATACCGCCGGGCGGCCCTGAAACAGCCGCGGCTGCTTTGTCTGCGGCCGCAGACGATTGCGGACAACATCCGCGGACTGGTCAATCACCCCGCACTTTGCGGACGCGAAGGCAAACCGCTGCTCAAATGCCGGGAATACATCGCGGCGGCCCTCAAACGCCCGCAGCTGCTTTACCAGTTGCCGGAAACGCTGGCTGCCAACGTCAGCGGCGTCGTCAGCCATCCGGCGCTGAAAGACGATGACGGCAAACCGCTGTTTACAACGGAAACCTATCTGCAAACGGCGCTGAAAAAACCGCAGTTGTTTTTACACGCGCCGGAAACCGTGGTCGAACATGTTACGCGCTTTCTCCGGCATCCAGCCTTCGCCGACGAAAACGGCAACAGTCTGATCAAAGCCGGCGACTACCGCAAGGCGGTTCTCCGACACCCGGCGCTGCTGTTGCAAAATCCCGACCTGGCCGCCGCCAACATCAGCGGCGTCGTCAATCATCCGCTGCTGGCCGCCGCGGACGGCAGCCCCCTGACAAGCCGTGCCGAATATGTCAGGGCGGCTCTGAAACAGGCTTCGCTGTTTATCATTACGCCGGACACCGTGGTCGGAAAAATAAACGGCATCATCCGCCACCCGGATCTCAGCGGTACAGACGGCCGTCCCGTCATTGACAAGGCCGCCTGTCTGAAAGCGGCGCTGAAAATGCCGGCGCTGTTCGTCATTTTGCCGGAAACGATCGCCGCCAACGTCAACGGCGTCGTTCGTCATCCGGCACTGCAAAACGAACAGGGACAGCCGATGTTCAAACGCGAAGACTACATAAGAGCCGCGATCAGACAGCCCTCGCTGCTGGTACAGGCGCCGCAGACAGTAGCCGAACACGTAACAATCATCAAAGACCTGCTGCTTAAGGAGGAAATCTGCCCCGATACGGCGGCGGTCGCCGATTTCTGCCTGACCAACCCGATTACCATGGTGCTTGGCAGCGACAACCTGAAATCCCGCTATCTGTATGCTTACGCCAAGCGCCGCCGCGGGGAAAAGCCGGGCAAAAAAATCATTGCCGATACCAAGGGTAAAATGCGCGATTATCTGGCGCAAAGCGACTTTTCCGCAGATTTGCCGGAACGCGACTATGAACGACTTTACCGGCGGCACCGGATCGTCGTTGCGGACGGACGGGCAAACGTGCTTGCGCCGCGGACGGCTTCCGTTTACGGTATTGATATTATCCGCAGCCTCAGGGCGGGAAAAGAAAAATAACCGCCCTAAAAAAGAAAAATCCCCTTATTGCACAAAAAAACTTCCGCCGTCCTTTTCGGACGCGGAAGCTTTTTTCATAACGGAAAGAATTTCAGCCGACAAAGAAAGCTTTTCCGGCACCGGCATCAAACACCTTGTTGCCGACGGCGATTACCGCCCGGTCAAACAATTCTATTTCACCATACTCCTCAACGCATTTTTCCCCGTCAAAAAGAATCAGCGTGCCGTTTTTGTCGCTGTCCCGGTCATAAACCAGCACCGCCGGCAGATCGAAATTTTCCGGCAGACAGTCAGAGCCTTCGTAAACCTTTTTCCACGCGTCGCCGGCGGCAAACAGCAAAACGCTGCCGCCTCTCACCTGCAGTTTCCGATATCCGCCCTGCGGACCGGCCTTGATGCGGTAGCCGTCGCAAAACAGGTCACAGCGGCCGTCCGGATACTGCGCAATGCTTGTTTTTCCGTCCGCAGCCGGCGTGAAAGAAACGTATTTGCGCGTTTCAAAAGCGTCCGTTTCCTCATCAAGGGCGGAAACGTTCCAGCCGCCGCTTTCCGGACGCTCGCCGAAAACGTCGCCGGCAAGGATTTTTTTACCCAGATAAATATCGCCCAAAAACATTTCCCGGCCGTTTTCCAGCTTCTGTTTTCCCGGCCGGTGATTGAGCCAAAACCAGCCGTCGGTCAGATGATATACAAAATCGGCGCCGAAAAGCTTAAACTCAAAAACGTCGCGCGGACCGCAAACCAACGGTCCCGTCAGATTCCGACAGGGAAAATAAAAAAGGTCGAACACGCGGTCTTTTTTGCGCATCACGGCAACCGCCGCGTTTGCAAACTGCCAGTAGTTCAAACCGGACGAAACTTCGCACTCTGCCGCAGCCGTCGTTTTTTTCATCAGCAAACGGCAGCGCACTTCCCGGTTGTCATTCTCTTTTTCCAGTCTTACATTGTTTCCGTAAATCATAAGTTTTGTTATTTTTAATAATTAAACATAAAATATTATCGCGGACGGGAATTTAACAAAAAATTTCCGTCTTGGCAAGCAAATACATTCCGTTTTTCAAACCGTCAGCCGGGCAGTCTTCAGGCCGACGATTTCCTCCAGCGCGGCGAGCGGCGCCTCAATCTGAAAACCGATTTTGCCGGCACTGAAAATGATCGTCGCAAAGTCCGCGGCGGTTTCGTCGGCAAATGTCGGAAACGGCTTTTTCATCCCGAGCGGCGAACAACCGCCGTGAACATAGCCGGTCAGGCCGAGAAGCTCTTTTGACTTGACCATCTCGACCGACTTTTCGCCGGCGGCGGCCGCCGCTTTTTTCAGATCCAGCTCTTCCGCCACCGGAATCATAAAGACATAATGCTGATGCGACTTTCCGACCGTCACCAGGGTTTTAAACACCTGCTTCGGGTTCTGGCCGAGCGCCGTCGCCACTTCTATCCCGCTCAAGGCCCGGCTGCCGTCATAACTGTAGGATCGGTAGTCAATCTTATGCCGGTCGAGTATCCGCATGGCGTTGGTTTTGCTTTCCATCGTTTCCTCTCTTTTTAATTTTCCACCCGTATGGTCAGCGCCGGGAACAACTCGTCGTCACTGCCGAAGTGGCTGAAACGGATGTCTCCGGCAGCGTCCGCCGTCAGCAGCGATTTGAAGGGACGCGCTTCCCGCCGGCCCTCAAAAGAATAGCGGTGATAAGACTGTTCCGTATCGTTAAGCAGAAGAAAACTCAGGCTGCCGAACAACGGTTTTCTGACCGTCAGCACACCGTTTTCGGCCGTCGAAATTTTTACGACGGTCAATCCGGGGAACAGCTTTTCCACCTCTTCGGGCGACAATTTACGCACCTTGAAAGCGTTGTCGCGATATACCGTTTCGGTAAAATACAGATCGTTTTGGTTATATCCGATCAAACGGCCGTTTAACAGAAACTCATAGGTCGAAGCGGGCGAAAAGCCTGCTTTCCTTGCCGTATATTGCGAATAACTGCCCGTACCCGGCGAAACGGACCTGGTAAACACCGTGCGGTCTTCCGCCATGCCGCCTTCCGACCAGACGCCGGCCGCAGGAGAATAGACCACCTGCGCCCTGTCCCCGACCGCTGCTGCCGTCACCTCCGGCGGCAGCCGGTAACCGGCGGCGCAGCCGCTTAAAAAACAAAGGCACATCCCTGTGAAAAAAACGTTTTTCATTTACACCCCTCCGCAAACTTTGCGCATTAAAACTTTCATTGTATACAATTAAACCCAATATCTATGAGATTCAATAATTTTGTAGAGGTTGTATTGCAGGAGACGCACAACATATTAATTTTCTAAAAGGAGGAAGACCATGAATGAATTGCACTTTCTGATTCATAACCTTTCCGATCTGGCACCGAACCACGACCGCCGCCCTCATTGCCGGGTCGTCGACATTCTGGTGGAAAACTGGGCGGGCGGACAATACATCACCTACAATTACCGGGAACACATCATGCGGATCAGACGCCGACCGGAAACGGCCGTTGTCAAAAACTGAGACAAACGCGCGCCGCCGTTCCGCACGGCGGACAAAAAGGCAAAGTGTACTTATTTTTGGTTACCCCGCACCGACTTTTACCTACTACCGCAATTTTGCGACCATGGTATAGTTCGTTTTGTGATTGCCATAACTTAACCGAAAAAGGAGGGTATTAAAAAATGGGACAGGCGATAAAGAAAAAGACGATTCCGGGAAACGACGACGAGCGCGACATCATGCTCATCGGGAAAATTTACAAAAGTTTCGAGGCTCTGGAAGAAACGCTCGGAAAGCTGCAGCTTGAAGAGCCTCTGTTTATTACCTACATGGCAAAGAAGTCTTTTGCCGACACCGTTTTTTCACAAATCAAACATAATAACGAAAAAACGCAGATTCAACGTTTCATCAACTGAAATCAGCATTTTTTCCAGGTGGTGCCGGAAGGCGTGTCCTCCAGCACAATGCCCGCAGATTTCAACTGATTGCGGATTTCGTCCGCCCGCGCATAGTTCTTTTCCTTTTTGGCAAGGGCGCGCTCTTCTATCAAACGGTTGATCTCATTCTCGTCGAGCGGTCCGCCGGCCCCCTGCTTAAACCAGCTTTCGGGATCCTGATACAAAAGGCCGAGAACGGCAGCCGAGGCGACGAGCTTTGACTTGGCTTCCCTGCGCTCTTCCGCGCTTTCCGCCTTATTCAGGGTGTTGACCAACTCGTGGAGAACCGACAAGGCCAGCGGCGTGTTGAGGTCGTCGCAAAGAGCTTCCATCACTCTGGCATCCGGACCTACGCCGGCATCAACCTTGATATCTGCCGTTTTGAGCAAAGCGTTGTAAAACTTGTCCAAAACCGTTTTTGCCTGTTTCAGCCCGTCAAAAGTGAAATTGAACGGCTGATGATAATGGGTGCCGATAAACAGCAGCCGGAGAGCTTCCGCCGGATATTCTCCGATCAGCTGGTTAACGGTATAAAAATTGCCGAGCGATTTGGACATTTTGACTCCGTCCACCATCAGCATGCCGGCATGCACCCAGTAACGGGCAAAAGTGTCGTTCGGATGGGCGCACATCGACTGCGCGCATTCGTTCTCATGGTGAGGGAAAATCAGATCCGATCCGCCGCCGTGAATGTCAAACGAATTACCGAGATATTTTGAACTCATGGCCGAACATTCCAGATGCCAGCCCGGACGGCCGTAGCCCCAGGGGCTGTCCCAGCCGGGCTGCCCGGCTGCCGACGGCTTCCACAAAATGAAGTCGGCCGGATTTTTCTTGTAACCGGCCACCTCAATCCGCGCGCCGGCCAGCATTTCCTTCATGCTGCGGCCGGAAAGGAAACCGTAGTTTTTCATCGAATCGACGGAAAACAAAACGTGCCCGTCGGCCTCATAGGCATGGCCGTTTTTAAGCAGCAGTTCGACCAGCTCAATCATCTCGTTGACAAACTCGGTCGCCCGCGGACGAAAATCGGGATCGGCCACGTTCAGCGCATGCATGTCGTCCAGATACCACTGATAGGTTTCCCGGGTGATTTCACTGATCGGCTTGCCGGTTTCCTGATGTTTGTTCAAAATCTTGTCGTCAATGTCGGTAATGTTGGAAACGTAAGTTACGTGGTCTTTGCCGTAAACCTCGCGCAAAACCCGGTTGAGCACGTCAAAAACCACCGCCGACTTGGCGTTGCCGAGGTGCGCGCGGTCATAAACCGTCGGCCCGCAGACATACATGCGAACGTTGTTTTCATCCAACGGAACAAATTTCTCCTTGCGGCGTGTCAACGTATTGTGCAGATACATTTCCGGCATTTTTTTCTCCTTTTATGCATATTCGCCGTTCAAGCGGCGGAAAACCCGTTCGCGCCCGATCAACGGCAGTAAAATTTTCAGTTCGGGACCGTCTTCCGTCCCGGTAATCGCTTTGCGCAGCGGGTGAAACAAAGCTTTTCCCTTGCGGCCGGTGCGCTCTTTTACCGCATTTGTCCAGACGGCAAAGGTTTCCTCGTTCCACGGCTCGGGCGGCAACAATTCGGCGGCGGCGGACGTCAGTTCCCTGTCTTCCAGTTCGGGTCGAACCGGCCGACGGCAGATTCCCCGCCATATTTCACTGTCTGTTACAATATTCAGATTGCCGCGGATGGCATTCCAAAACTCCCTGTCTACATTCACCCGGCCTTTTACCGCTTCATAATCCAGCCCGCGAACCAGGTGGGTGTTGAAGCGGCGCAGGTCGTCTTCCGAAAACTTCGGCTGCGAACGCCCCAGCCTGGCAAGATCCAGACTTTCCGCAAGGCTGCACAGGTCGGCAAAAGGTTCCACCGCTTCCGAAGTGCCCAGCTTGGCAAGATAAGAACAAATTGCCATCGCTTCAACGCCTTCCGCCCGCAATTCGGCAACGCCGACGGAACCCAGACGTTTGGAAAGTTTTCCCTCCCTGCCGGTCAAAAGCGGCAGGTGGGCAAACGACGGCACCCGGCCGCCGACCGCCTCAAACATCCGTATCTGCGACGCGGTATTGGTCACGTGGTCTTCGCCGCGGACAATATGTGTGATTGCAAAGTCCGTATCGTCGACAACAGAAGGCAGATGGTATAAATAACTTCCGTCTTCACGAATTACAACGGGGTCGCTCAAATTTTCCGCCGAATAATGGCAGCGGCCGCGCACCATATCTTTCCAGACGATGTCGCCGGGCGCCAGTTTAAAACGGTAATGAGGCCGGCGGCCTTCCTTTTCATAAGCGGCAATTTGTTCTTTCGTCAAACTCAGGGCACGGCGGTCATAAATCGGCGGGCGACCCTTGGCCAGCAGTGTTTTGCGCATCAGTTCCAGTTCTTCCGGCGTTTCGTAACAAGGGTAAACCAATCCTTCCGCAATCAGTTTTGCCGTCACTTCCCGGTAACGTTCCGTCCGCGCGGACTGCCGGGCTTCGCTCGACCACACCAGTCCCAGCCACTGCAGGGCGTCGCGTATTTCCGCTTCATATTCTTTTTTGGAGCGTTCCTTATCGGTATCGTCGATCCGTAGCATAAAGCTTCCGCCCAGCTTTTGCGCCAGCAGCCAGTTGAACAGCGCGGTTCTGGTATTGCCGATATGCATGTGCCCGGTCGGCGACGGCGCGAATCTGACTTTGACTTCTGACATTTGAAATTATTCCCCGATAAATTTGAACAATTGCCGAGTATATAAGCATACCCCGCAGATTTCAAGACTTTTTTACCCCCTCGGCGGCAACGGCAAAACAAAATCCGCCGGCATAACAAAGCCTTTGCGAATATAACCGGTTACGCCGAGTATTTTCAAACCCCGTTCCCGTCGCCGCGGCGACGCAGCCTTTTTCCCGGCGGCACCGGGTACCGACGGCCGATACAAACGTCATCAACCGTTCTGAATATCGAAAAACCGGCCGCACAAGCTTGAAGATGAAGCAGCATCACATATCTGCTTTGATACCGGCTTGTTGTGCCTGCCTGATAAAAAGACTCTCCGTAAGCGTCAAAAACACTTTCAGGCTCGGCGTGTCCGGGGACTTATCGCTGCGGTACCTTCATTGTGATGCTGTGTTCATCCCATAAAAAAACCTCTCCGCCAGGAGAGGTTTTTCGTTTTTAAGCTTCGGCCTTTTTGCTCTTTTTCTTTACCGTTTTTTTGGCAGCAGCCTTCTTTTCTTTGGCCGCGGCTTTTTTGGCAGCGGCTTTTTCCTTGGCGGCAGCTTTCTTTTCGGCTGCTTTCTGCCTGGCCGCTTCGGCTTTTTTCCGGTCGGCTTCCTTCTTTTTCGCCGCAGCGGCTTTTTTCTTTGCCGCTTCTTTTTCCTTTGCGGCGGCAGCTTTCTTCTTCTCGGCCTCTTTCTTTTTGGCTGCTTCGGCTTTCTTCTTCGCCGCTTCTTTTTCTTTTGCGGCGGCAGCTTTCAGTTTTTCCGCCTCTTTTTTTCTGGCAGCGGCGGCCTTGGCTTTCGCCGCAGATTTTCCGGCTTTCTTCTTCACCGTTTTTTTCGGCTGGCTTTTCAGTTCGGTCCATTTTTTGGAAACGGCAATTGCTTCGTCCAGGTCCTTTTCCTTGCACAAACCGACAGCAACCGGATTCTTCGGCCGCAGGTTGGCCATGTCGCGGTGCGTGCCGTCCCGCAGAGAAGCAATGGTCGGCTTGGTGGTACCGATCAGCTTGCATATCTGGGAATCGATAATTTCCGGACAATTGCGCAAAATCCACAGAATAGCCGCCGGCTTGTCGCTGCGCTGCGACGGCGAAAGCACTTTTTTGTTCTTGCTGTTTTCCGCCTTGACGTTGCGTTCCGGTTCAACCCCGACAAGCGACGCGGAAGGATCCTGTTCGCAGCGGGCAATTTCGTCCGCCGTCAGCTGACCGCCGGTAACCGGATTCAGCCCGACGATGTTAAAAGCGACGTCGCCGTCGGCAATCGCCTGCACTTCCAGCTCGTGCAGTTCGCAGAAATCGCCGATTTGTTTAAAAGTCAAAGTCGTATTTTCAACCAGCCAGACGGCTGTTGCCTTGGGCATTAACGGGGCTGTCATTCTTCTGTCCTTTCTTTTTTGTTTTAAGCACACAGATTTTGTGAGCAAAAAACCCACATTCCATTATAGAATGCAGGTTAATTGAAAAAATTTAAGATAGTATTAAGATTAAATACTATTCGCCGTCGGAAGTTTTGAGACCGAAAGCGCCAAACTTGTTCTTAAATTTGGACAACTGACCGCCGGTGTCAACCAGACGATAAACGCCGGTCCATGCCGGATGGGATTTCGGATCAATTTCCAAAGTCATCTTGTCTCCGGCTTTGCCCCAGGTGGATCTGGTGGTGGCTACGCTGCCGTCACTCATTACATAGGTAATTTCGTGATAATCCGGATGAATACCTTTTTTCATCTTATTTTCTCCATATCGAATTTTCAGTTGTCGTTCTTATACATTAGAGTTTCAAATAAAGCAAGCATTAATTTAAAAAATTTTAAGCTTTTTCCATTAATCCGCCTGCTCGAAAACTTCCACCGTGTTTTGCTTGCCGCGGTTGTCGGTATTGACGATTTTGATGCCGAAGTTTTTATAACCGCGGGTCATCAGATAAGAACGGATTTCCACCGCCCGGTTCAAACTCAGACGCTTGTTTTTGAAATCGTTGCCGCCGTCGTTGAAGTTGTAGGCGTAGATGAGGATTTTGCTTTCGCCCGGCCGTTTGAAGCCGTCGGCAATTGCTGCCAGCCGCGCCGTATTTTCGGCCGAAAGCTCAAACACGCCGCCGGCAAAGGCAATGACGTCGGCGGCCGGTTCTTCTTCCGCCACCGGAATCAGCGGCTGCAAAGCCGGTTCTTTTTCCTTTGCAACGACCGGGGCGGAACTCGTTTTTTCAATTTTTACCGGAATTTTTTCCGCCGGTTTGTCTTCCGCGGCAAAGTGCTTTTCTCCCTCTTTCCTGCTCTCTGCGGCGGAAATTTGCGCTTTTACCACCGGAACTTCCCGCGACACTTCCGCTTTCACCGCCCGTTCCGTATCTTTCGCCCGTACCGTTTTTTCGACCTTAACGGTTTTGTCCGCGTCGGCCTTCACCGCTTTATCCGCCGCAGGTTCGGCAACGACTGACGAAACCGGCTGCCGGGACACTGCCGGCATGCTTTTCTTTTCAATATCCGCTTTTATCGCCGGTTTTTCTTTTACCGCCGGTTTGGCCTCCGGCTTTTTTCTCTCTGCCGCCGGCTTTTTTGTTGCGGAAACGATCGTGTTTCCGGACACGTTTTCCTTAACTGCCGCAGGCTTGGTTTCCGCCGCCGCGGGCTTTGCCGGCAATGCCGCCTTTTTAACGGTTACTGCCTTATCTTCTGCCGGCCTCTTTTTTTGTGCCGCAACAGGTTCGGCCGCCGGTTCGGACTTAACCGGCAGCGGACGTATATTCGGTTTGCGTTCGGGAACGGGAATCGTTTTTACCGCCGGTTCGGTTTTTGCTTTTACCGCAACCGGAGTTTTCTCCGGTTTACCCTTTATCTCAGCCGGCGCCGGCCTGACCGCCCGGGGCTTGTCGCCGATAACCGGCTTAGGCAGCGGACGCAGGGACGAATCGTCAAATACGGGGAAAAGCGGCGCATCGACTCCGGCAGGCGCGGCGTCCAGACCGTCCAACACCGAAAGATCAACATAAACGTCGTCGGCCGCCGCCCGTCCCCACAACAGGCAGGAAACCGTTACCAACATCCAGACTTTGCGCATTCTCTTCCCCCGAAAGACAAAAACACTATCCCGCCAGTCTGACGATAAACGCCTCCAGCGAGGTGTTGGTCGCCGCCAACTCGTCGGAAACGATCACCTGTTCGATTTTTTCCGGCGCAAATTCTTCCCGTTTCAGGTTATAGACGTAACCGCCGGCTTCGCGCACCAGCAACAGACCGGCAACCGCCGAATTCAGATTGCTGCCGAGGCTGAGGCAGACATCCATTTTGCCGGCGGCAACGCCGGCCAGCGAGAGCGCAACGGAACCGAGCAGCCGAACGTTTTCGGTTTCGGCAAACAAATCGCGGTAAGCGGCGGTATATTCCGCGCTGCCGTGCTGAAAGCCGATTGAGGCCGCCACCAGAGCCGCGGTGCCATCCTTGACGGCGGAAACGCGCAGACGTTCGTGGTTGCGGAAGCCTTCCTTGTAGGCGCCGCTGCCCTTTTCGGCAAAATACAGCTCGTCACTGGCACGGTTATAGACGACCGAAGCCTTGACTTCGCCGTTTTCGCAATAGGCGACGGTGGTGGCAAACACCGGAATGCCGCGGACAAAGTTGCCCATGCCGTCAATCGGATTGACCATAAAACAGCATCCGCGGGAAAGCGGCGGTTTGCCGTCGACAAAGACGGCGTCCGGCCGCAGCCGGGAAAGTTCGCTTTTCAGAGTCTGCGCCACCCGCTCGAAAGAACGGGAAACGAAATTCTGATAACCGCGCACCGAAGACTGCAGCTTCTCAATCTCGTTGAAGTCGCGGTCAAGCGACGCCGTTGCCTTTTTGACGGCGCCGACCAAAAGCGTGAGAGTTGGGGAAAGATACGACATTATTTGGCTCTTTCGACATAGTTGGCTTCGGCCGTGCCGACCACGACCTTTTCACCCTGGTTGATAAACGGCGGAACCATGATGCGGACGCCGTTGTCCAAAATCGCCGGTTTGTAGGACGAAGCCGCGGTCTGTCCTTTGACCACCGGTTCGGTTTCGGCAATGGTGCAGACGACCTGCTGCGGCAGTTCGACCGCCACCGGACGACCGTCGATGAAATTGATGTAAACGGTCATGCCTTCGACCATAAACGGACGGGAATCGCCCAAAATGTCGGCAGGCATAACAAACTGTTCAAAAGTTTCCGAATCCATAAAGGTCAGACCGAGAGCGTCTTCATAGAGGAACTGGCAGTCTTTTTCTTCCACCATCAGTTTTTCGACCGTATCTTCGGAACGGAAACGCTCGTTGGTTTTGGTTCCTTCCTCAACCGACTTCATTTCGACCTGCATAAAGGCGCCGCCCTTGCCCGGCTTGATGTGGGTTGCCTTAACGACCGTCCAGGGTTTGCCCTTGTATTCGATTACCCAGCCGATTCTGATGGATACTGCTTGCTGCTTCATTTTCTTATTCACTCCTTAATTTTTGATTTTTTGAATTTTATCAAGATAATTACTCTAAACTTTATTTTTTCGCAACTAAAATCTTATAGTCTTCGGGGCTTAAAATCACCATGTCCGCGGGCCAGGCGGAAAAATTGACGGAACCGTCCATCGGCTCGACCGCCGTCTGCAGCAGAAAAAACTCCGCATACCAGTCGGCCAGCGCTTTGGTTTTCTCCGCCCCCTCACTCCAGATGCGGAAAACAACAAAGTCCGGTTCGTTTTCGCTTACGATCATCGCTTCATGACGGCGGCTGCGGCAGATAACGCCGAGAAAACGACGGCCGAGCTGCCGGCGCAGGGCCGCCATCTCCTTTTTGATTGCCGTTGAGGCGCTCAGATCGGCAACAATGCCGTCGGCGCCGAGTTTAACCGCCAGCGCGGCGGCGTCTTCGCCTTCAAGCAGCGCAATTTTTCCGGCCGCCTCAATCTTCCGGATTATCCTGCCGAGGCAGTCCTCCGGCAGGGAAGCAGACAGAATGAAACATTCGACGTTCTTTTCGTCGATGCAGTTTTCGGCGCTTTCGGCCGTAATTTTGAGAATAAATTTAGGCATATCCGTTTTTGCCGCTTGAAAAAATAGTTAATGACCGGTATTATCGGGAGATTATAAGCTAACGGCATCGATAAAGAAAGAAAAATTTTACCATGGAAACAGAAATTTCGCGTTTCAAGGAAACGGCGGAAGCCCTGAACGAAATCGACGCGGCGCTCAACGAGCTGCAGCGGGCATTTGAAAACAAGCGGGAAAACGTTTCCCGCCTTAAAGAAACCGCCGCCCGTTCGGTTGCCCGTATCGACGAACTGATCAACAAACTGAACACGGCACGGGAGCAAAATGGCACAAGTAACGGTAACGATTAATTCCCGCGAATATCCGATTGCCTGCGAAAGCGGTCAGGAAGCGCGGATCATGCAGCTGGCCGGCGTTTTGGAAGAAAAGGCGCGGCTGTTGAAAGATATCAGCGGACAAATCAGCGAAAACATGCTGCTGGCAATGATCGGCATTCTGGTTGCCGACGATTTGCTTGAAGCGCGCAAAAACAACCCCGCGCCGGTTGCCCCCGCGGGGGAAGACGCCGCCCGGACCGCTGCCGCCGACCGCGAACTTTCCGCCCGGCTCAGGGTTGTGAGCGAAAAAATAAAAGCTGTTGCAAAACAGATCGAATCATTATAATATCGGTTTATGGAGAGGTGACTGTCCGGTTCGTAATTCCGCAGATCTTCCGAGCCAACGTAATTTTATCGGGAATTGTCCCTGGCAGGATCGTGGTCCTGTTATATGATGCCCACCTATTGAGATGCGGTTCGAGACAGAATGTACCTATACGGCCCGACGGTTCTCTCTTTTTTTGTTACCTTTCAACTCCGGCCGCCGGAGTTTTTTTTAATTAACGGAGAAAACTGTTGAAGATCATTTATTTGGGCGACGTGGTCGGCCGGGCGGGAAGAGACGCCGTCTTAAACAACCTGCCGCTGATGCGGGAAAAATACAAGGCCGACGTAATTATCGTCAATGTTGAAAACGCCGCCCACGGCTTCGGCGTCACGCCGGGAATCGCCCGCGAGTTTCTGGAACGCGGCGCCGACGTTCTGACTACCGGCAACCATGTCTGGCAGCAGCGTGACATCATCCCTTTCTTAGACGAGTGCAAACGCATTGTCCGGCCGCTGAACTATCCCGACAGCGCACCCGGCCGCGGAGCGGTCGAATTTGAACTGGCCAGCGGCAAAAAAATTCTTGTTACCCAGGTGCTGGGACGAGTCTTCATGGACAGCGTTGACAACCCCGCGTTTGTCCTCGACCGGCTGTTAAAGAACTATGCGCTCGGCCGCAACATTGCCGCCGTTTTCGTCGACGTCCATGCCGAATCGACCTCGGAAAAGCTTTCTCTCGGACACTATCTCGACGGCCGGGTTTCCATTGTTGCCGGCACCCACACCCACATCCCCACCGCCGACGCCCATATCTTAAACGGCGGCACCGCCTACATCACCGACGTCGGCATGTGCGGTAATTACGACTCCGTGCTCGGCTTTGACAAACAGGCGCCGATCGACCGGCTGTGCCAGCGTTACAACGGCAACCGGCTGGAAGTCTGCCGCAGCGGCGGCACCGTATGGGGAATCGCGGTTCAAACCGACGACAAAACCGGTCTGGCCGAAACAATCGAACAATTCAGCTTAAAAGGAAACGAATGATGGCGGAAAAGGAATATATCAGCTACGAGGAAATCAACAGCGAATGCAAAAAACTGGCTTATATTCTTGCCGGATGCGGTTTTAAACGCATTATCGCGGTCGCCCGCGGCGGGCTGGTGCCGGCCTGCGTTCTCGCCCAGTTTCTCGGCATCAGGGAAATCAGCAGCATCTCGCTGGCCAGCTATGAGGGCGAAGCCCGCAGCGAACTCAAATGTCTGGTGCCGCCCGACATCCGCATGGACGAGGAAACGCTGTTCGTGGATGACCTTTACGATTCCGGCAGCACTTACCGTTATTTGAAAGAAAAATATCCGCGGGCCAAAATCGCCGTTTTGTTCAGCAAAGACCCGGCAGCCGAGCTTGACTTTCCGGCCGCGCCGAAAGTTCCCGGCCGCTGGCTGGTATTCCCCTGGGAATTTGAACCGATTGAAAGCAGCAGCGGCAAATAGTTTTCGTTTTTCCGGACACGGGCGGATTTCCCCGTCTTTTTTCAAAAATTCCCCGCAGAAAGAACAACTTTCCGCTTGTCAAAAACCGGTGTTTTCTTTAATATCAGTTCTGCATCCGGGAGGCCGAATGCGGAGTGTCAGAGCTCCTTCATACAAAATAATATCCCCTGAAAGAGGGAGATGCTGAAATAAGCGCGCTTTCAAGCGTGACGAATAAGGTGTACTGTATTGTATGAACAGTTCTGAACTCCCTCACCTTGAATTTATCAAGGTGAGTTTTGTTTTAACCGAAGGTAAATAAGCAAAACGAGGAGTGGCTGGAGGAAAAAAGAAATCTCTTGCCAACGGGCGGCAATTTCTTTAATATCAGCCCTGCATCCGGGAGGCCGGATGCGGTGTCTAACAAACATCTTCAACGTAAAAATCCTTCTTCGGAAGGAGTGCCGGTAATATGCCGAATAACGGCGACTGCATACGTTGACAGTTTTTGAGCTCCTTCCGCCTAAGGGTTTTCCCCGGGCGGTTTTGTTTTTTTACCATAAACAAAATCAAGGGAGTTTCAAACTATGTTTAACAACAAAATCAAAAAAATAATCGGACAAGAGCTGCACAAATACCGCTGTGACCGTTTTCTGCAATTAAAAACGGTGGCGGCCAAAACCGGGATTCCCTGGTATGTGATCGACAACATGGAGATAGGCAGCGTGCGCAAATGGGAACATTACCGTCATCTGCTTGAGTTTTACGGCAAAGAGCTCAAAATCGAACTGATTGAGAGAAGCGGGCGCATCGGGAACGGTACCGTGAAAAACGGCGGCGGAAATGACCGGCGGAGAATTGCCGAAGGGGAAAAGTTGCCGCCGGTGTTGTCTGACGGTTGCCGGAAGTAGAACTGTCAGCGGGTTTTCGGCCGCGTGCAGCGGAAAATTGCCGAAGGGGAAAAGTTGCCGCCGGTGTCGTCTGACGGTTGCCGGAGGTTGAACTGCCGACGGGTTTTCAGCCGCGTGCAGCGGTCAAAAGCGGCATATAAAAAGGCACCGGTTGAGCTTCGGTGCCTTTTGTCTTGACGCTTGTTTTCAGAACAGATTAACCGCGCGGTTTGTTCATCGGATGACGCGGCCGGCGGTTGAAGCCGCCTTCGTGTCTGCCGGTTCCCGTTTGCCGTTCCGAACTGCCGTTTTCGAATCTGTCGTCGAATTTTTTGCGCGGGGCGGAGTTTTTGTCAAAACCGAATTTTCTGCCCGGTTTGCGCGGGGTTCCGGCCGGGTTTTCATTGTCGTCGAAACGCATTCTGCGGGAGCGCTCGAACTTCTCTCGGCCGTTGAACTTTCCTTCCCGTCCGCGGGGGTTTTCCGGTTTCGGGGTCCATTTTTTGCGGGTGAATTTGCTGTCCTTTTCCGTTTTGGCAATTTTCGGTTCTTTGACCTCAACCACCACGTTTTTCATCTTTTCGCGGGCTTTGAGCGCGCTGCGGCAGACGGAGAAGCCGAAAAAGCCGACGTTGCGGCCGAGGGTGTAGTAGTAATTGTGCGAATAGGCGATCAGTCCGGCTTTTTCCAGCCACAGTTTGCCGTCCTGGTCAAGATATTTGTCGTCGACGTTGACGGCGACAATTTCCGCCAGGAACATGTCGTGACTGCCGTAGTTGGTGACGCTGACCACTTTGCACTCGATTGAAACCGGGCTTTCCATAATCTGCGGGCAGGAAACCTGCGAGCAGGCGCCGGGCGTCAGATTCATTTCCTTGAATTTGTCGGTGTCGCGGCCGGATTTGACGCCGCAGAAGTCGGCGGCGGTCACCAGCGGCAGGGTGGTCAGGTTGATCACGAATTCGCCGCTTTCCTTAATCAGCTCGTGCGAGTAGCGGGAAGGGCGGATCGAAACATAAGTCATTGCCGGGTCGCTGCTGACGATGCCGGTCCAGGCGGCGGTCATGACGTTGGGTTTTTCCATGCTCCCGCAGCTGACCATAACCGGCGGCAGAGGATATTCCATCGTTCCCGGTTTCCAAGTGATTTTTGCCATTGTAAAATTTTCCTGTCAGATAAAGTTGATATTGTTTTCCATAACTAAACCAAATAATAATAATGTGCAATTGCAAAGTGAACAGGGGGGCGTTTTATTTTTGCCGGCGGCGTTTCCCCTTTCCGGCTTTTTTGTCACAAAACTATAACAACCGGCGGTCGTTTTTCGTGCTATGGTATGTATTAATGGAACGGTTACGGAGAAAGACAATGTCGGTTACATTCAATAATGTTCAGGAGCTGGAGGAGTATTTCCGGTATCTGGAAGAAACGATCCACGACGACGAGCGCCGGCTGGTTCTCCGCGGCATTGCCATTGCCCGCAATCTTTATATTTTCAGCGAATACCGCAAGCGGCAGGCCAGGCTGCGCGCCGCCTGCCATAAGCCGTCCTGAGCTTTCTTCCTTTTTTGTCAAAAAAAACTTTCGTTTGTCTTTTTTTTCTGCTAAGCTGACAGCGTTTTAACAAAGTCAGAGGTTTGAACAATGAAGCGCATGAAAGAATATTTTACTTACGAGGAACCGTCGGCGTTCGTTTCCGTGTCCAATACGCCGCCGCGCCTTTTTCGTCAGGAACGGGATTGGACCTGCAGCGTTGCCTGCATCCGCACCCTGTTGTCGGGGCGGACCGCGGAGGTTCCTTCCGAAAACGAATTTATCGAAAAGTTCGGTCTTGTGCCCGGGCCTCATTATACGGACGAATTTCTGGCCAAGGGAATGCTGTCGCCGGCCAGAACCGTCAAAACGCACAAGAACTTTCGGCCGGAGGAGATCGGGCTGCCGCTTCTGGCAAAACTGCTGGCGGAAAAGTATTACATAATGGCGGAATGCATGTACAATTACGCCCATTGGGTCGTCGTGCTCGGTTATTTTGCCGTCCGCGATCCGGAAGACACCGAAGAACACCGGATTTTGCTTTATGATCCCTATTACGACCAGGTACGGCTGGTGATTGCCGACGAATTTCTGACCATGTGGTGCGATCCCGACGGGCATGTCAAAGAATTTGTGGCAATTCGCTGAACCATATGGTATAATTTGCAATAAAAAAAGTTTGGGGTATGAAAATGGCTGAGAAAAAAAGCAAACGTTCTCTTGAGGAACAGCAGAGAATAAAGCAGGTTCGGGCACAGCTCAACGCGCTGCGCGGCGTGTTGGCGGTGGGTGCGGCGGCGGTGGTGATGGAACTGGGCAACGGCAAGGTAATGGCGCAGCCGGATTTTGACCGCAAAGTCGAGCCGGTGACGCAAAATGCTCCGCAGCCGGCGCCTGACAATACGCCGACGGCCGAATGGCCGGGGCTGGGCGCGACGCCGCAGAGCATGCCCGAGGCTCCCGCTCCGGTTGTTGACGACCGGCCGGCGGGGATCAACATTCCGGCCGCCGAACCGCCGGCGCCGGAGATCAGGGTCGGAGAGGAAGAAGACGTTCCCTATGATTATGAGGATGCCAGAAAAACCTGTGATGATGAACATTACGACATTTGCAACGACCTGCTCGGAGAATGCGAGGATGCCGGCTACGGCAAGCAGGAGCTGGATTATGAAACCAAGCTTGATCTGGCGGTCGGCGCGACGGAAGTGGAAATGTCCAAACTGCTGGGAGAAGAAATGCTGCCGGCGCTGGACGGGGTGGTGCAGACGACTTCCGGCATGGAAAGCGTGCTGGCAAATTACGGCCGGGAAGATCAGAACGATCCGATTGTCCGGGCCAAAATCAACCGCGACGTCAAAAACGTCGACAAGTCGGCCAGAAAGGCCGCCGGAAAGGCGATGAAGAGCTATCGCAAAATGCTGAAGCTGGCGCAGGAAAGCGGGCGTATTCACAAACTTGCGGAAAAATACGCGAAAACCGGCGAAAAGGCGGATGAAAAGATGCTGGACAACAAGATCAAGGGCATGTATGAGCATGCTCAGGACTTTACCCGGAAATACGAGAAGGAGAACTTTGAAAAGTCCGGCAGGAACAATTCCGTTTCCTTGTCCGCCGCGCAGCAGAAGATGGTGAAAGATTCTCTGAGCCGCTGAGTTTCGGCAATCAAAAAAGTCCCCTTCCGGAGGGGGTTTTTTTATGCGGTTTAACTCAAAATTAAAAAACACCGCATATTCTCTCCAAGGATTTATTTTTGCGGGAAAAAACGATGCATACCATTCATGCCCTGATTATTGACCTGACGCTGATTACCATTTATGCCGGCATTACCACGCTGATTTGCAAAAAGCTGAAGCAGCCGATTGTGCTGGGGTATGTGCTGGCCGGCATTTTCGCGGGGCCGTACTTTGACTTGCTGCCGACGGTCAGCGACCGGGAAAATCTGAGTTTGTGGGCGGATATCGGGGTGATTTTCCTGCTTTTCGGCCTGGGGCTGGAGTTCAGCTTCAAAAAAATGCTCAACGTCGGCAAGTCGGCAATGATTACGGCCAACGCCAACATTTTGTTTATGCTTTTTCTCGGATATTATACCGGTCTTTTGCTCGGCTGGTCGACGACGGACAGCTTTTTTCTCGGCTCAATGATTTCAATGTCTTCAACTACCATCATTATCAAGGCCTTTGACGATCTCAACATCAAAAAGCAGAAGTTTACCGATCTGGTGTTCGGCGTTTTGGTGATTGAGGACCTGGTCGGCATTTTGCTGCTGGTGCTGCTGCCGATGGTGGCGCTCGGGCAGAGCATCAACGGCGGCGAGCTTGCCCTGAGCACGTTCAAGCTGCTCTCCTTTCTGATTTTGTGTTTTGTCATCGGCATTTATATCGTGCCGACGGTTTTGAAAAAGCTGACTTCGTTTTTAAATGACGAAATGCTGCTTCTGATCACGGTCGGCATGTGTTTCGGCATGGTTTGGCTGGCGACGGCTTCGGGGTTTTCTTCTGCTCTCGGCGCCTTTCTGATGGGGTCGGTGCTTTCCGAAACCGGGTTGATTATGCGAATCGAAAACGTGGTTCGGCCGCTGAAGGATTTTTTCGGCGCGGTCTTTTTCGTTTCGGTCGGGATGATGGTTGATCCGGCCATGTTCGTCACCTATGCCGGGCCGATTGCGGTCGTTACCCTGATCGTGGTTGTCGGCAAGGTCGTCTTTTCCTGTTTCGGGTTCGTTATTTCGGGGCAGTCCCTGCGCACTTCGACGGAATGCGCGTTTTCGCTGGCGCAGGTCGGCGAGTTTGCTTTCATCATTGCCGCTCTGGGCATGAGTCTCGGGGTGTTGGACGGACAGGTCTATCCGGTGATCGTGGCGGTTTCCGTCATCACGACTTTCCTTACCCCGGTGATGATCCGTTCGGCCGGGCCGGTTTACAGGCTGATCGAACGCAAACTTCCCGCTTCCTGGAGCCGCTACATCAACAAGGCTTCGGCAGCCCGGGCACCGAGCAGGTCGGAAGAGCGCCTGTGGAGCGTTTTGTTTAAAAATTATGCCGTGCGGATCATTTTGTTTTCGATCATATTGTTTGCGATTATCGGTTTTTGCACCCAATTCGTCCGTCCTTACGTACGGATGGCGCTGCCCGGTCTGACGGGGCGAATCGTTATGACGATGATTGCTTTTGTTCTGGTTTCCCCTTTTTTGAAGGCTTTGATCGGATGGGAAATCGTGCTGCCGTCGTTTATCCGTTCTTTTGCCGATTTTCTGCCTGCACGCCGGCGGCGGAAGTTTCTCGAAACCCGGGAAGAAGAATCGGCCGCTGCCGCGGAAGAACGCCCGGCGTCCCGCCCCCGGCCGGCGGAAGACAAAAGTTCGCTGATTGACAATCTGCTGGGGGAAAATGCCGAAAGCCTGAAAAGCTTTTTCGTTTCCAATGCGCAGGCGGCGAAAATCTATTATCAGCTTTGGCGGAGCAAAAAAGCCAACCGGCTGCCGCTGATCGTGCTGACCAGTTTTCGTTTGCTGGTCGTTGCCTTTTTCATCGTCACCGTCGTGCATCAGTTTCTGACGGAAAACCAGAAAGTGACGCTGATTTTGCTGGTCGCTTCGGTGGCGCTCATTTCGCGGTCGAAGTGGCTGCTCAGCCAATATCTGAAAATGGAAGCGCAGTTTCTTGACAACCTGAAAGGCAGCGCGCCGGAAAAAGACGACGACCCGTCCGAATAGTTACAGAATTGTGAATTTCGCCGCCGCCGGCGATTTCCCGCTTGGTATCGTGCCGGGCTTTCGGTATAATGAAACCGAAAGCGACATAAGCGGGGCAGAAGAAAAAATGCTGAAATTCAAAATAATGCTGGTGGTATTTATTGCTTTGGTTTATTACGGCGTAACCTATTGCATGCTTAGTCCGGGCATTTGCAAATATTACGCCGACTATTATCTGCTGAGCGCGCGCAGTTTTTCAATCGACGAAGAGAGGGCTTTTCTCCACAAACCGATAACGGAAACGACAAATTATTTCCGTACATACCGCTTTAACGGCCAAAACCGTAATTTTAAGGTGCTGGGGTTTGTCCGGTTTGACGACCGCGGCATATGGAGCACGGGCAACACGGTGCGGATGTCGTTCAGGCTGCCGCAGGTTTATTCTTCCGTTTGGCTTGATTTTGAAATTGATCCCTATGTCAACAAGAAAAATGAAAACGTTTTTGCGGAAGTGTATCTTGACGACAGGAAAATCGACGAATGGAATTTTCAGTACGGGCGCAAGATGCCGAAGACCAGGATCAAGATTGCCCGAAAATATCTGAGCAGCGAATATCCGGTTAATCTGATTTTTAAAATTGACGGCGCCGTTTCGCCGAAAAGTCTCGGCTTCGGACAGGAAAACCGCAAGTTCGGCCTGATTTTCAACAGTTTGACGATAACTCCGGACGATTGACGCTGCGGCAAGGATTCCTTCTTTTCGGGGAAGGCGGTGCGTATGGCCGTATGCCGGCCGGACGGGGTTAAGGAAAAATAAATCCGGATTAAATATTATTTGTGCAGACGTTTAACGGGAGGGCGAATGAAACATTGTTTGATTGTTCTGGTATGTCTGTTGTTTCCTCTTTCTCTTATGTGCAAAGAAACGCGGGAAACCGGGCAAAATGCGGATAAACGGTACGAAGAGATTGTAAAATCCGTAAAAGACAACCCCGGGCAGGCTTTGGCAGATTTAAAAAAACTGGCGGACAAAAACCGCTTTGCCGCAATGGAATATCTGATACTGCTCAGCATTTACGAACCGCAAAAAGTAAATACTCTCGAATTTGAACAAATTGCCCGCCGGCTGCATACGGACGTGGTTGCGCAATATAAAAAGCTTGTTCCCGATTCCCCTTTTTACGGAATATATCAGGGGCAATACGAAGGGCTGATCAAAGACGATTATTTAAAATGCTACAAAGATTTGAGCTGTCTGATAGAAATCGGCGCTTTAAACTTTTCCAAATTTTTCAGCGTTTGGGGGGATGTGAGCGGCGATATGCTTTATGTTCCGTGGAAAATCGCGGTTCCCTGCCCGACGGCTCAAAAACTCCATTTAACGGCCGTTTTGGACAGCGCCGGCGGCGGACACGGCGCCGAAACGCTGGATATTTCCAACTGTGGCCAGTATCCGCAATACGATTTTCCCGATGATGTTGAAGAGTATCGGAATTATATTCAGCGGGAACTGGAATTGGATAATCCCGGTTCGATACGCTATGTGTATATGGCCGAAGATGTATATAAGAATATAGTCAGTCATTATGATCCCGATTGGAATTTTGAACGAAGTTATGGCGAGAAAGAATATTTGCAAGCCTTGCCGCTTGAAGCCTGGGCGATGGAATCATATCCCAATTACAAATATTTTTCGGAAGTTGTCAATCACGGTATCGGGTTTGACAAAGCGGTCGACAAGCTGACGCGGCATTATGTAAAAACTTTTAAGGTTGATGAAGGCAAAGCCCGGCAATATGCCCGTTATGTGATGATTCCCCGGGCGGCGGCAAGTTTTCCGGTAAACAGGGAAACCCTGCGCTATAAAATCCTTTCCGGAGTTCCCGCGGAAGAAATAAAAGCATGGATTGAGGACAAAAAATTAAAAGGGGAAGAATTTGCGGAACCGGAAACGCCTCATCAGGCGGATGAAATTTTAATGGTCAGCGTTCATCGTCCCGATGTTTTGAAAATGCTGATTGAAACCTGTCCGTATAATGAGGAAAAACTGAGCTGCTTCGGTCTGAACACGGATGTTGACGCGGGAAATGCTTTCGGCAAAACCGCTTTGATGTACGCGGCTCAATACGGGTTTGCGGAAAGTGTGAAAATTTTGCTTGAGGCCGGAGCGGATATAAACGCGCAAACGAATAAGGGATATTCGGAAGATGCGGGCTGCTGGGAGAACATTTGTCTTGTAAACGGCGAACGCACGGCCCTGATGTATGCCGTGCAGGAAGGAAATCTGGAAATTGCAAAATATCTGGCGGAAAAAGGCGCGGACATTAATCTGAAAGATTCCAAAGGCATGAGCGTTTACGACTATTTAAGCGGAAAAGCGCCTTGTTTGGGAAATTTCAGATATTCGCCGACAGTTGGTCAGATGTTTGAAGATTTTTCTCCTCCGGAAAAACATGAAAATAAAAACGTTACCCCCGAACAGGCGGATGATTTTATCGAATTCTTAAAAAACGTGTTCAAAAGTCCGGCAGCTTTGTCGGAATTTACCGTTTGAAAAACGCTGAAAACGGGGGTTGCGGAGAACGCAACAAAAAAGCCGCCGAAAGCGGCGGTTTATAAGGTGGTGCGCTAGGCCGGAATCGAACCGGCACGGCCTTGCGGCCAACAGATTTTAAGTCTATTGTGTTGTTTGTGCAACATATTGTATTTGCTTGCTTTATTTAATCTATTCCGACTCTTTTATTTTGTTATTCCGACTTTCTGCCTCAAGCCGTTTCTTCAATGCCGGCAAAGTCACCTCTTCCGTATTGCCTTTATATACTTGATTAAAGATAGCCTCGTTAGTGTGTCCGGTAATTGAAATAATAGCGTTTGTGGCCACTCCGGCCTCGACATAGGCAGTACTTCCGGTATGCCTCATATTTTTAAATATATATCTTTCATCGAATCCTAAAATATCTCGTATTTTCTTAAAATAGCGGCTAAATCTTTGAACGTCGAATTTACCAAAACGATCAGCAATGATGTAACCTTTTTTACTTAAAACTTCTTCAACAAGGTGAGGTGGAATAGGTACTTTGACGTTTACGTTGTCAACCTTATTTTGGTTAATGTTAAAAAAATAATTGTCGCCTTTTTTGTAAATGTCTTTATCTTGTAATTTCAGCACATCAGCATTTCTTTGTGCAATATAAAAATTAAGTTCGGTCGCAAGGGCTACGGCTAAATAACTGTCGTTATCTTTGCCAAGTTCTCTGGCTTTGTCAATTATACTTTTTACGTGTTCGTGCGGAATAACAAACTTTTTAGGTTTATTCTTTTTTATCCTTAAATTGGCAAATGGATTGTTTTTTGTAAAAATGCCCTTGTTAAAACCAAAATTATAAAGCATTTTTAAGACAGTTATACAATACATAGCTTGAGTTTTTTTGAAGCAGATAACAAATTTCTCATACAAATTATATGCGCTATCGTAATCAAAACTATCCAGAGGAACATCTTTGAAAGAACGGCCGCTTTTTCCTGATTTTAATTTTGACAGTATATCAAAGGTATATTGATATGTGCGGGCCGTTGATTTTTTTATGGACTTAAATAGGCGACTCTCCTTGTAAATAGACCATATATGTGCCAAAGATTTAGGTTGTATATTTTCTCCGCTTTTCCTGAAATTCTCTAATCTTCAAAAAGGTTTAGGGCTTCCCGGCATGCTAAGACATAGTTTTTGCCTAGCGGGTACGAATGTTTTAATTCGCAACCCGCCGGCATAATATGCTTTGGAATGTCGAAATAATAAGCTATTTCTCCATTTTTTAGCTTTTTATGTCTTAAATAAGGAATTTTCATTTTATTTTTCGATTACCCAATCATCTTCAATTATGCTTTTTTCCTGATTCGAAATAGCAACAAGTATCGGCCTATAAACTTTTATTTTTTTTGAATAATAAAAGACTTCTAATTTGCCGTTTTTGACATACTTGTTAAGCGTCCGCAAATCTCCCGGCCGCGCTTTGATTCCCAGCAGCGGCTTGATTTCTTCTGCTGTGTAAAAACCGTCAATCATGGTTTTCTCCCCTCAAGTCGAATTCGTCCCCGATTTTGCGGAGGGTTTCCGCAAGATGCTGGGTAAGCCCGACAATGAACTCCGGGGATTTGTCTTTCAAAAGCTCTTCCTGCTCGTCGCGGGTGAGGTCAGAGAAGCACAGGTCTTCGTATTTCTCCCCGCGTCTGATACGGAAATAACAGCCGTCAAGATTTCTGTTTGTCATCTTTTCTATCCTCGTAAAAAGTTACTTCATCTCTGCGGACGGGGCGGCAGTTTTTCCAGTAAGAGTGATTTTCATCCAAAAAAGGCCTATTCAAATCAATTTCAATGTTTCTTAAAAAGCGCATTACCTTATAGCTAAAATCGTAATCCCAAAACCAGCAGGGGCACTTGTGGTCAATGATATATTGCCAGTCGATAGGCTCTTCGTAGAGTTCCCAATCATCCGCTGTTATTTCGTTAGGCTCAATAAAATAAACATCGCCATATTCATCTTTTGCGTAAACTCCAGATAGTTTAATATACTTTCCGTCTCTCCAATCCTTTCTTCTAATCTTAGCCCCTTTTTTGAACTCGGGCAGAAGTTCTTCTAAATATGACATTAGTCTTCCTCCTCCTCTTTTACTTTTCGCCAAAACAGTACTTCCTGTTCACTTCCTGAACAATCCCCGCTTTCGTTCAACGTCCATAAATCCCACTCTTCAAACTCGCTGATTGTGGTTGAATTGTAAAACCTATTTTGTAGACTATCGGAAAATTTTCTGTGCATTTCAGAGGCTTTGTTTTGGTAGTATTGAGCTTTACTTAATAATTTTTGCTCGTGCCGTGTTAATCCATATTTTTTACGCATTTCTCAATCTCCTTTAATGCTTGCTGGGCAGTTTTATAGCCGGCGGTTTGCAAATAAGCGCTAACTTTTATGCGGCCGTTATAGAAACAATCATCCCAACAATTAGAATTTGCATAATATCTCAAAGCCTTAACAGCAATCGAAAGCTTTTTCTCAAGTTCAATCTCTCGGTCGGTTTTAGTCATCTAATGCGCTCCCCAAGTTCAATATCAAAAACAAGGCCGTCAATATGCAAGTCGGTGTTTTTACCGTCTACAAGGCGAATATTGTCGATTTTAAAAGTCATACGTTCAGGGTTTTTCCGATATGCTTTTTGAAACTGGACAAAGTACCCTTGTGAAAACTCAAATTTCTGCAATCTGTTTTCCCAATAAGGGGTGAAATTTCTGTATTCGTGAGTTTTATGCCCGGATTTAATTTCTTCAAACCAATGGTCGGTCAAGACAAGTTTAAGCGGTTTCATTTTTCTTTCCTTTCGATTTTCTGGCTTTCATCAAATCGTTATATTGCTCGTGAGATAACAGCCGTTGTTCTCCGTCGTCGGTTTCGACAATAACGCCGTTTCCTTTGTCAGTTTCCCAAAATCCAACAAGACGGAAATGGGGAGACAATTCTTTTGCTATAGCGACGCAGACTTTTTGCGGTACCCCCCACATCTGTGTTCCGGCCGGACACAGTTTTTAAGAATTTGCTCCTTACGCAGACCGGATTTACGACTGAACTGATAATTGCCGAGGTCAAACCCTGTATTATCTTGCCATATTTTTACATTTCCCCTGTCTATATTATCTTTCTCAAAATGTGTCGAAAGAATGAATTTGTTACTCCAAAATAAATGCCGTTGAATCTTGAAATCCGGGGCAATCAACGGTTTGTAATAAGGTATTACATTTTCAACAACAAAATCCTTTTTACAGTATGTTTTGAGAAAAATTATCTCTTGCCAGAGTTTGGTGTCGAAATAAATGGGTTTTGATTGTCCTTTGGCAACACAAGTACGGCCGCGTAGGGTTGAATGACTTTGACAGGGCGGTGAACTCCAGATGAAGTCAAACTCCCGGTAATGCTCCAGTAAATACTGATGCGCGTCTCCGACGACCACCTGGTCGTTTGGGAAAAAGTCCTGATAAATTGCAGCTATCTCCGGACGCAGCTCTACGGCGGTTATTTCATGATCGTTTCCCCACAATTTGCGATTTCCGCCTATGCCGGCATATAAATTGAGTATTTTCATTGTCTTCCTTTATCGTCGGGGCGGGTAACCGCCCCGGGGTAATGTTGTATTACTTTTCTTTTTTCTGTTGTTCTTCTTTATATTTTTCTTCGATGATCAGATCATCCAAGTTAGATAATACTGATGTTAGTTGTGCAAGGTCGGTTATGTGGATAAAATGAGTTTGGAAATAACCCCATGAATAAGAGAAATATTCTATTTTTTCATTATTTTTGTGTATTCCGTTTGGTACAGGAAGTTCATAAATCACTAAATAGCCTTTATTCAGACAACGGCAAACAACTTCGTTCCAAAATTCTTCTTCCCGTTCATCATCATTGTCAAATTCTTCATTGTTATTGTATTTTTCTAGAACTCCGTCTTTTAGTGTCCAGTCACTTATTATGTTTTGGTTAACAAAACTGTCGATAATATCATCTTTAAGGTCGTTAAAACTTCCTTCTATTTTTGGAAGATCGCAGCAAGGAATAATATTGCAGCGTCCCATGTATTCTTGTTTTAAGTTTTTCAATTTTATGTCCATTTATTTTTTTCCTTTCAAATTTTGTGGAGGGGCAAGGATCTGCACCTTGCATGGGGTTGTCGGGATTCGAACCCAATTCGCATCGCCTATCTGCTCCAGCAGCCTTGTCAGGCCCCTCAGTTCGTCAACCTAGCGTCTACCTATTCCGCCACCCTCCGTAATATCGGGCCTTTTAACCGCGTGCCCGTGCGGTTGGGAGAACCCTCAAAAATCCATCGGAACGTCGTCAAGATATACCGGCGGTTCCGGGGTGTCATAAGACTGCGACGGATAGTTTGGAGCCGAGTTCGTTTTATTTTTCCTATCCTTCTCTTTTTGAATTTCGGCCGCCAGCTCGTTGTAGGTGCGAACACACAGCGCCGCCACTTTCAAAAGCTCGTCCGGGAACAGGCTCAGGCTTTGGCGCTGCCAGTTGTCTGTGCCTTTGTCTTCCGGCTTTTGCCAAGAACGCTGTATGTTCGCAGAATAGGTTGTGTGCAGTTTCCCGTCGCCTTTGATGTCAACCTCTTCTTTTTTGAAGATAGCCACCGACAAGCCCCGGTCGCGGTTGCTGATAAAAAGTTTGTTTTTGTTTTCTTCGTTCATTTCTTGGTTTCTCCATAAATTTGTTAAAACAGGCATAAAATTAAATAAGGCAGCACCCATAAGGTCAGGAAGTACGCCGCGAACTCTGCAATTTGTCTCAGCATTTCCGGCTCTCCAGCAGGGCAACGGCTTCTTTTTGCCGTTTCTGATACTGTTGTATCAGCTCATAAAGCACGGTTGCCCCATGGCTGATACCAACTACCCAGTTGACAGCCGGCAGACCGTCTGCAGTCGGCGAGGTGTTGAAAGTGTCTTCTTTTATCCCGTCTTTTAAGAACCAGTCCGCCACCTCGTCCCGCACGGCCTCGCGGACAATGCTTTTGATTGTTTCCCGGAAGACAAGGTCGTCAAAAGCTTTGGCAAGTTCTTCCCGCACGGCGACGGCGCAGCACTTTTTGACCAGCCCGCCGACGGCTTTCATATCAACAGGGGCGGGAACGCCGTAACCGCCGGTTTTGCGGATAGAGGGCAAAACTTCGGAATAAACCCAGTCAGCGAACGCCTGCGCCTGAGGTTTATTGCTGCGGAAGATTAAGCGGTACAAGTTCGGTTCGTTGATAAAGGTTACTTCCTGCTTACCGCCAGCGGTAAGGATGTCGGTTTTTCCGACACCCTTTTGCGACAATCGAGTTGCCGTGTCGCGGTTCTGTTTAATTTTAAGAGCCGCGCAGCAGTCAGCCAGACAAAACCACGGTTCACCGTCAATATTAGCCGTGCGTACTTGATTATTGTTGAAATTGTAAATAGAAATTGAATTTGTCATATCTTGTGTTCCTCTTTGAAAACCCCTCAAACCGTGAGGTGTCGGGAGCTCAAAGCCTAACACAAGATAGGTGGGCATATTCGATATATTAGCCGCACTCCCGACTAAACAAGATATAAAAAACTCGCCAAATCTTTCGGGGGCGGTGTGTCCGCTTGTGTCAGAGCTTTGAACTCTGCCGCCAGTATAGCCGTATGTTTTGCCAAAAGTCAACATATTTTTCAAAACTCCTGATAAAATTGTTTGATGCCTTTTAAGATGTCTTCGTATTTTTTACCCTGTCCGCTGCCGATAACGCCGGCCATGTCCATATCGCGCATCAGCATGTCAATTGCCACCCGAGCCTGCTCTTTTTTTGCTTCTGACCAACTGCTTTCAAACAGCATGCCGTCTTTTTTCTTCACCAGCCCGGCAACCCGCTTGTAGTAAAGCCGCAAACTGTCATAGTCGCCAAAGCTGGCACAGCCGGAACTCCAAAAACATTGCAAAAGCGAATGAAACAGGTTGTTTTGCTTGGCGGTTTTCCACGCCGTCGGCGATTGCAGTTCAAAATAAACTTGGTCACCCTCTATCCGCTCGATTTTGGCAAGAGCTGCCGGCAATCCCTGAAATATCCTGCGGGCATAATCTTTGGTAATCTGCATGGCTAAACTCTATAATCTTTCACGACGCCGCCGTCCGGAATAAAATCGTCGATTGCAGAAAGCCTGTTATATTCAGCCATGATGTCGTCATGCCAGCCGGCAGTTCCTGCTTTTTTAAGATCCATAAGCAGCGTGTTTATACTGTCTGCAACAGATTTGCTTTTGAAAGATGTTTGTGTTTTTAAATACGACAAAGCTTTTTTATAACGTTCTTCAAGCGTTTGCTGCTGTTTGGGGGCGATATATTCGCCGCCGGTTTTGATTGCGGCATTGGTTGCCTTTGTTTGGGCTGCTTTTTCCGCTGCAGCGGCTTTTTCAAAAGCTTTGTTGTTTTCTTCTTTATTCAAAGCGTCCGCGTCTTTTGTGTCATCTATAGCCAATAAGCCATTGAGCGCATACTTGCGGGCATACGAAGATGTTGCTCCTGTGATTTGAGCTTCGTCCATCCCTTTTTTGGTTTCCGGTTCACGCGCCCAGGCTGTGTTTTCGACAAATTCATCTCCGGATAAAGCAAGGCGGGCGGTTGCTTTGATATAAAACCGATCTCCCAAAGAAACGACTTCATCGGATACGGTTAAAACACACCCGTCAAGCAACGGCTTAACTGCCTCAAGAATGTCTTCGCATGATCTGTAATTATACCCCCCAAATTTGTTTCTTTGATTTTTAGGGGCTTTCAACGTCTTTTGAATTTGTCCTAATTTCTCATAAATACTCATTGTTCCCTCAATTTCTTAAATTAAAAACATTCCCGCTGTGGCCAGCCCCAGAACGAAGGCTGCGGCAATTTTTTGTGTTTCCGTTACCTCCGGCTCTTTTGTGGCGGGCAGGGTGGCGCCGAATATCAGCTCCATCCTGTCCATTTCAGCGTCGGTCAAAAGTTTATTCATCGTCTTCGTCCTTTTCGAAAAAGTAATTTTCCTCTAACTCCGCAAGGCGTCGCTGCCTTGCCTTTTCCCTTTCTATAAAGCTGTCCGTTTTGGTAAAAAATTCGGTGATGAAATTATCTTGTTCAAAAACGCCCATTGTTTTTCTCTCCCCTTAATTAGGCCGCCAGCCACTTGTCGCAGCCGTTCTCAAATTCTGCTTTAACGGCTTTCGCTGTCCGTATGCCGCAGCCGAGGTCATCGGCAATTTGAGCAACACTCATTTCTCTTACTTTATCGCCAGCCTCTAAACACTTGGCGGTGTTTTCCGGGTAATCCGTCTGGTTCTTCCAGTCTTCCGGGATAACAATGTCCCAGAGTCTGTTGCAGAGATTGAATATTGGTTTTTTCATTTTTTTGACCTCGTTTTGTTATCTTATGTGTAAATATTACTCATAAAATGCGTAATTGTCAACACAAAAAATGAGTATTTTTATAAAAATTTGCAAAAACAGCCTAAAGCAATGAAAACAAACGATATTTTTTTGAGTTGAATTTCGGAACAGGAGTGAAAAATCGGAAAAGGCAAAAAAATACCGCCCGAAGGCGGTGAGGAGATTTTAACAAAATTAAAAAATTAGCTTAATTCCAAAATCTTAAGCAACCATTGGACAAATAATGTGCAGGCAACTCCAAAAGCGGCGCTTATAAGATATTTCACTTTTTCTATACAACGGATTATGAAATGGCTTTTATCTTCGTTAATAATTTCCTGTGCCAGTTTTTTCAGTTCTTCTTTAACGAATTTATCGTTGCTGATCAGTTCTTTTATCACAATCGCCAAAGCATTGTTGATTTTTTTCTGGCTTTCTGCACATTTGCAAAAGAAATCGGCAAATTGATCCGGGGTTTCAAATTTTTGCAAACGCGAATCTATGTCAACATAGTTGAGAGGATTAGAATCGTCTTTTTTATTGTTCATCTTCTTTATTTCCCGATTTTTTTATCAAATCCTTGTTGGGTGCAATATCGACCAACATTCCCCCTTTATTAATTTTAATTTCTTTATCCTCTGCAATGATTAAAAGGCTTAAGGCAAAACGAAGCATTGCCTGACCATCTATAAAATTGTATTTTTCAATAGCTTGGTTGAATAAATCAATATCACCGTTTGTGAGGGTGATGGTTAAAGTGTCTTCTTTTCTTTCTTCGCTTATCATTTTTTTTCCTCTTTTTGGTCATTGTATAGATAAATATGAATATTGCAATAATTATTATATATACATTAAAAGTAAAAAATCAAATATATTTTGTGTAATGTAAATGTTTGGAAATTTTTTTGAAAACAAAAAGGTGTCCAATTCGACACCTTTCGCTTTTGGTTTGAGAAGAAAACTATAATTTAAGCTGCCATCAGCTGGTAATTTTCATCAGTTCCGTCAATATTGATATTGTCGTTTGCGGCTTGCTTTTGATGTAACGCCGGAATTTCCGTTAGATCAATTTTTAGCCCCAGAAAAGCAGCGGCAATGATACGGATAAGCGTATCTGTTGTTTTATCAATTGGGCATTCACCTCGTTCCCACCGGCCGACAGCTTGTGCTTCTTTGCCGAGCTGACTACTCAGTTCTGCCTGCTTTAAGCAGATTTCTGTCCGTAAAAAGCGGAGTTCCTTGCCGTTGATTATACCGGCTTTATTGATGATTCCCTGTGCAATAACCTGATGTAGTTGGTTAACTTTGGGAATGTAAACAACCTCTTCGCCTTTGGAATCGTGGACGATATTAATGTTGTGTAAATATACATTATCAAGTCCCGATTCTGTGTAATGATAAATTTGTTGCATTTTCAATCTCTCCACATAGCCGTAATTATTTTTTGTACTTTTATAGCCGGATTTTTGAAACGGTCAATTTCAACAAGGATGACAAGGCTTATTTCCCGGTCACCAGTATCGTCACCGAGGTAGTCCCCGGTAATTTTATATTTATGAATTTTGTTGCTCCCTTCAAACTCTGCCGGCCCAAGATATGACTCGATAATTCCGCATTTTAAGACAAATCTTATATCAGAAACGGTGATATTTCTTTCTTTCATGCGTTCCGTACAATGGTTGGTGTAACACAAATCAAGCGCTCCGCTTCTGGCCATTGTGTTCAGAACGCCTGTCATATAAGACAGATCTTCTATTTTGTCTTCAATGTTCATAACCTATCACCGTGATATATATTATAAGAGCTATTTATAAAAGGTCAATATGTTTTTCATAATTTATACCATGCGCACCACATGGTATATCACCCGGCCGAGGACGGGGACAGCTTCAAAACTTTCTGCCGGAAAAGACCGGTATGCTTCGTTGTCCGCCTTAATGACCGCGCTGCCGTCAAACGGGTTCAGCTGGATACGCCGCACCAGTAGTTCTTTGCCGATGCGAATTAGATACAGCCCGTCAGACGATGGGGAGGTGTAGGAAACGTCTATCCACAACATTTCGCCGGGGCGGATGGTGGGAGTCATAGAATCGCCGATAGCACGGATGATTTTTATGTTTTCCGGTGCGGTGGCGGTCAACTCGCGCAGGGCTGTCAGGGTCATCATATGTTGCCCGATAATGTTCTCCGAAAAGTTCTCGACCCCGTTACCACAGCAGGCAACAACATCCAAAACATCGATTTTAACCAAATTGTCGGATTCGGTCGTGTTTATATTTTGTGCTAAATATTTTAAGTTATCGGGTAAAAGCTCATATATTGGCACTTGTAATGCTTTTGAAAAAAGGGGAATTAGGTCCGAACCTATTTCATAACCATTTTCAATCCTTTGAACGTGCTGTTGTGATAGGCCGACTTTTTTGCCTAATTCTGCTTGCGACATTCCCAATTCTTTTCGTCTTTCTTTTATATTCATGGTTACTCCTTTTTGTCTATTATACACAAAAAATGTTTAATGTAAAACACAAATAAAGTGTTGACTTTTACTCAAAAGATGAGTAATAAAGAAGACAGGAGGACAAGATGACCTTAAAAGAGTATTTAGAAAAAAATAAAATTTCTATCGAAAATGCAGCAAAAGATCTTGGTTTTTCTTATGAGGATATTCCGACTATGTGGCATTTTTCCGAAACTGGATTTGGCGCGACAGCAAAGAACGGGGGTTATTGGCATGAACGATTATCGCAACGAGATGTCACGTTTGGGGATGGGAGCTATTGTTCGCAGCGGAAAATACATTTGCCCGCATTGCTCGGCAAGCCGCAAGAATAAACATGACAGAAGCTTGAGCGTTACGTTTGAGGCGGACGGCGTTTTGTATAAATGTCATAATGCCGGTTGTGATTTTGAAGGTTTTATACCTTTTGAGAACCGCTATATGCCGCATATTTCCAAGCATTATGCCAAACCGGCGCGCAAGCAGGAAGATACCGATAAAAGCCGTTTAATCCGCTATTTTGCAGCTCGCGGGATTTCGGAAAGGACTTTGGAGGTTTATCAGGTTGCCAGTAAGGATAAGTTTATTATTTTCAACTACTTCAAGAATGGCGAACTGGTAAATATTAAGACCCGTGAAAATCTGGGAAACGGCAAAAAGGCGTTTTATCAGGAAAAAGATACCGAAAAGACTTTTTATGGCATGGACATTGTCCCCCAAAACGAAAAAAAATTAATTATCTGTGAGGGAGAAATTGATGTTTTAAGCTTTTATGAATGTGAGATGTATGCTGTTTCGGTTCCGCAGGGGGCAGGGGAGAAAAAACTTGAGTGTATTGACAACTGCTGGGATTTTTTGCAGCGATTTGACGAATACATCATTGCGGTTGACAGTGATGAGGCGGGACATGTCCTACAACGGCATCTTATTCAGCGGCTGGGCAGGGAAAAATGTAAAATTGCCGACTGGAGCAAATATGAGCTTAGAGGCAAGGATGCCAATGATTTCTTAAGGGTTGAGCCAAATATCCTGAAAGACTGTATTGCGACTGCCGAGTTTGTTCCATTGGCGGGGATAACCACTTTTTCCTCTAACAAAGATAAAATTTTAAATTATTTCCAACACGGGTTTGAAAAGGGATTTTCAACCGGGTGGCTTGATTTGGATAAAATTTTCACTATCAAACCGGGATATCTGATGATTGTTACAGGCATACCGACCCGGGGCAAAAGCTTTTTTACGGATAATCTAATGGTTAATTTGACCCAAAGTCAAGGTTGGAAGCATTTGATTGTCAGTTTTGAAAACACCTTGGAAAACCATTTTTCCCGGCTTTATGCGATGACTTACCATAAATCCTTTTCGCAAAAAGTTTCAAGCCTTGAGGATGTCAGCAAAGGAATCGATGAATTAAGTCTGTATTATTTGCGGCTTGAACTGGATAGAGGCTGGAACGTGGACGAGATTATTGCCCAAGCGGAATATGCGGCGAAACGTTACGGAATTAATTCGTTGGTTATTGATCCATACAATCGGTTAGACAGGGACATACAAGATCGTGAAGATCTGTATATCGGCGAAATTTTGAAGAAATTAAGTTTGGCGGCCAAGCGTTTAAATATCCTTATCATTTTTGTGGCTCATCCCAAAAAGCAATCAAAAGAAGACGGAGTTCCCGATATGTATTCAATCAGCGGTTCGGCAGATTGGTATAATATGGCGGATTATGGTTTGACAATCCATCGTGAAAAAAACGAGGGGACGGGAAAGCTCAGTAAAACGACCCAAGTAATTGTCCATAAGGTTAAAGATATTACTTTGGGCGATCCTGCCGGGGGTAAATGTGAACTGGAGTATAACCAGGACAGTTATGTTTTAGAAGATAAGTACCAACAGCAATACTGGAGAAAAGATTATGTGGACTAAAGAAAAATATGCCTATGAAATCAAAAAGGATTTACGAAACTGTTTGTTAAAGCCAAATTTTACGGATAAGCATGTCTGCGAGCTTGAATTAGAGGCTGTTTTGCGATGTTCATTTGATGAGCCTGAGGAATGTAGGGATTGTGAAGTATCAAGTGTTGTATCGCAATGGTATGCCCAGATTAAAAAAGCAAACAACGGTGTTCCTAAGGCTATTGTTGGTTTTGTAACCGTAGAAGAACAGAATACAGATGACCCGTATATTTTTATTTATATTTTTAGAGCCGTAGCACAGTGCTTTTCGGCGGAGAATTTTTTTTAAAGAGGCAGCATGACAAAAACGAAAGAAGATACTTTCAAACCTCTCGGAGAAGTTTTGGAAAATGTTTTGGAGAAAATTAAACCGGCGGGGCGAAGAAAGTAGGTGCGTGATGGTTGATTATATAAACAAACAAGATTGTGAATGTTTGGGGTTCATCCGTCTTCAGGATGGAACGTTATATCGGCAGAGTGTACTTGAGAAATATAAATCCAAAGGTTGGTTATCTTTTGGGGATTCCAGATATTCTGAGGATGATCGTATGAAAGCAGGCTGCCGGATTGCTCAAGATTATTATCACGGCCGTTTTGTAGCTGAAGGTATCATTGATTACACCAAGCCCCGGGTCGATAATTCTGTACGCAATGAATTGTCTCCGGCTGTTTTGGATGCGCGTACGAGATTTATCAAAGCAATATCGTGTTTGGATAAGAAGCAGTCTTTTGTTATTAGGCAGATATGTTGTGAAAATGCGCCGATAAAAATTCCCAACATCCGAAAAGACCAGTATATCCATGATTTGGAATTGTTGAAAGAAACCGTTTGCCGAGGATTGGATTGTCTGATTGAACACTACTGGGGAAAACTCAAAGTTCCCCGACCGCAGATTGTTGGGATGGCAACTGTTGGTTTTTGGGATGATATTGAAAATTATTATAAGGAGATGAGAAAATAACTGATTCTTTAACAGTTGCCGATCGTTTCGGAAAGCGGCATTGTGATGTGTTGCGCTCTATTAAGTTGTTGAAATGTAGTAAAGATTTTAACGCACGCAATTTTGCGTCCGTTGAATATAAAGACCAAAAAGGCGAAAAAAGAACTTATTACGATATGACACAAGACGGCTGGATGTTTCTCGTTATGGGTTTTACCGGAGAAAAAGCCGCAGAATGGAAAGAAAAGTTTATTGTCGCTTTTAGAGCTATGGAAGCGGAACTGCGCAAACGTCAGGACAAGCCGGTCATCGTTTCCGAGCACACCCGGTCGCTGCCTTCCGGCAAAAAGGAGATTGTCCTTTCCGCAAAAGCCAGAGAGGAAATCGGCGGAATTACCAAGGCTGTCGTCGGCAAGGCTCTTGAGGGGTGCAAAGTCATTGAGTATGTCAACCCGATTAAAAACATCTTAAGCGACGACTTGTTGACCGAATCGAGCTTAACCCCGATGGAGATTGAAACGCATCTCGGCCATCTGCTGACGGGGCTCTGGGATTACAAGAAGTCAAGCGCGGATATGTACAAGCTTTATCGTTTGCTTGAGGCCTGCAAGGGGCTTGCCTGCCGTTATTACAGCTATGCCAGCCATTTACAGGGGCACGTCGATTTTTGCGAACATTACCGCGGCAAGAATGCCAAGTATTTTGAAATGAACACCGACGCGCTTTATGCAACCGTTCGCGGAATGCTTGATACAAAAATAGAACTGTCAGCGTTGTAATGAGAACCGTTTTAGAGTTCGCGGCATATTTCCTGACTTTATGGATTATGCCGTGTTTCTCTTTTGGTAAAATGTGAGGATCATTTTGCAAATATTAATTTTTATTGGGTTTAAATGAGTCGTTTTTTTACATGTTTTTATGCCTTATATTTTTTTATCGACTGACTTGAAAATGTTGATTATCAAGGGATGAAAAAAATCTGTTGCGAATTATATTTTTATAGTGTATCAAAAAAATAGTTATTTCTTCTGGGTGTAACCATGACAAACAATAAGCAAAAAGAGTGCGATTTAAATTTGATCTATCCGAATTATGATTTGGTAAGAGAACAAGTTAAAAAAGTACGGGAAAAAAATTATATTTATTCTGCTCCGGTGAATGCGAAAGAAATTGCGCAAAGAGAGGGATTACAGGTCTTTTTTGCAAAGTTTGGAGAAAAGTTTAAAGAGATTAATGGTTTCATAGATTTTGATGAAAAAGTTATGATTGTTAATTCAGAAAGAAAACCATATGTGCAAAATTTTACGATTGCTCATGAATTAGGTCATTGGCTTCTCCATAAAGATAGACGTGATGAATATGAGTTGAAATTAAGTCGTCCAAATGGAGGAGAAGATGACCCAATGGAAAAAGAAGCAAATACTTTTGCAGCAGAACTGTTAGTTCCATTTAAAGAATTGTTAGAATATAAGAAAAAAGGTGTTTCTAATAAAGAATTGGCTAAAATGTTTTTTGTTTCCGAAAGAGTAATTGAACATAGATTGGAAAATTGCATTGGTTGATACTTCGAATAATGATAGTGTAATTAAAAGTATTTTGAATACAATTAATGTTCAAGATAGCGGCTTTTCAAATGATAGTTATGAAAGAGCTTATGAAAAAAGTGTCGTGGAAGCTGAAAATGTAAAAGATGCTATGGCAAAAGGCGCTATCCGTTATATACATCACGCAACTTGTATTGCAATAGTATTATCGTATTTATTTGGGGCTGGATTAATAACTTTAGCAGTTTTATGGATATGGTTAAGTTTTCAACCCATCTTTTGGCCTTTTTCTACAGTTGAGGCATCCGAAAATGCAAAAAAGTTTATAACTGAAATTGAAAATTTCTTTAGTATGGTTGTTCCTCCGATTATTGCCTTTATTGTTGGTTATATTTCTAAGCCAAATAAAAAATGTCAGGAATAAAATTTTAAATTCTATTATTTTTTATAAAAAAATAAAGGGTAAAAATAGGAAAAAGATAAAAAATAATTGAAAATACTTATTGACAAGTTTTCGAAAACTTTGTATAATTTTATTCATAATCGGCAACTGAACCTAAAGGTTGTCACAGTTTACCTTTTCAGTTGTTGATTGAGAACATCCTGACGGTCGTTTCTTGAAACGGCCGTTTTTTTATGGCAATAATCCGGTATCAATCGGAAAATTGCCGAAACCGTAGCTTCGTTTTGCTGCTTTTCTTTCCCGATGCCATGGCATCTCCCCTCTGTTCACGGCATCGGGTTTTTTTATTTTCCCGGGAGCGGTTTTCTGTTTCCTTAGCCGCTCTTCGGGGATTTTTTTTGAGATTTTCGGAGTAAAAAAAGATGAACCGGGGTGATGAGAAAAATGGAAAAAAAGTCAAAAAACAAAAACGGAAAGGAGAAGAAGAAAACCGCTAAAAAAAGTGAAAATAAAGGCGGTCGGCCGTCAAGCGTTACTCCCGAAACCCTCGCCAAACTGGAACAGGCTTTTTCTCTAGGGTGCAGTGACCTAGAGGCTTGTATTTACGCGGATGTTTCTCCATCAATTTTGTACCGTTTTCAAGAGAAAAATCCTGAGTTTCGGGAGCGAAAAGAAATGTTGAAACAAAAGCTTGTTTTGAAAGCGCGGACTGTTGTTGCCGAGGCTTTGAAAAATAAGGACGAAAATACCGCCAAATGGTATTTGGAGAGAAAAGCACGGGACGAGTTTGCCGCCAAACAGGAGGTGGCTGTTGGAAATCTGGAAAGTTCACCGTTTAAGATTGAAATTGTCGACTGATGTATTGTTATAAGAAATTCAAACCGCTTTTTGAGATGGAAAGCGGGCGCTTTGACACGTTTGCTCTGACCGGCGGGCGCGGTTCCATGAAGACCGGACACGCGGTGCGCTCAGTAATGGTTGAGATGATGAAGCGGCGTCTCAGGGTGGTTTGTTTTCGTGAAACGAAGACCAGCCAAAAGGATTCGCTGATTAATGAGTTCAAAGAGCTGATCGACGGCGAGTTTAAGGGGCGCGGATTTGTCTCGAACACTGAAACGATAAAAAATGTTTTAACCGGGGCGACGGTTACCTTCTTGGGTCTTCGCGACGCCAACGATAACGCCCGTGAGGCGATCAAGGGGTTGGCACAGGTCGATATCTGGCTGGTTGATGAGGCGCAGGCGGTGTCTGCCGGCGTGTGGGATGTTTTGTTAAAAACAATCCGCAAGGAAGGTGCAAAACTGATTGTGATTTACAACCGGATTGACGACGATTTGCCGGTCGAAAAAGCGCTTTTTCTGGATTATTATAACAAGACGGCGCCGGAAAAGACCTATTTTGTCGAAGTGAACTATCCCGAGCTTGAGCACACGGGGCTGCTTTCCGATAAATTCATCGGATACGCCGAGCTGGTTAAGAAAAACAAACCGGATGAGTTCGAGCGGGATTATTTGAACAAGCCGCGCGGAGCAAACGTGGCGCGGGTGGTTAAATACTGGAGCGCGGAGAACGTTGTTGAGAATATACGCTATTTTGAGGAATATGACATATACTGGAGCCTTGATTTCAACGTTAACCCGGCAATGTCGGTTTTGGCGCATTATGACAAAAAGAATTTTTTCGTGTTCGACGAAATCGTCTTAAACAACGTGATTACACAGGATGTTGTCGATGAGTTCATCAGCCGCTATCCGCCGGACAAGGTCAAAGGCGTAGTACAGATTTGCGGGGACGCCAGCGGCAAATATCGCAAGACGCAAAGCCGCTATTCCGACTACGCGATTATTCAAAACACGCTGAGCCGGGCGAATTATCAGACGAATTTCAACCTTCGCCGGTTTAACCCGCCGATATTAAACCGGATCAACGCTTTTAACCGGCAGGTTTTTGATGTGGAAGGGAAAAGGCATTTTTTCGTTCACCCGCGTTGCAGGTGGTTGATCTACAATATGAGAAAGCTTTGTTTTAAGCCCGGAAGTTCAATTGTCGATGCGCCGACCCCGGCGGAGGTGGAAGAAGACGAGGACAAGCTTTATTTAGGCCATATTTTTGATGCGGCCAGCTACATGGTGGAATATTTCAAACCAGTTGTGAGGGAATAAGATGTTTGAATTTTTGGTGGAGAAAGAAACGGAAGCACGCAAGCTCTCGGAGGCAGAGGCATCCAGAGTTGCCGCCGACGTTGGGGATTTGTGGAAAGACTGGGACGAGGCACGTTCCAAGCAAAAGGCGATTGCCGAAAAACTGCGTCCGGAAATCTATCTTGACGACCGGCCGGCCAAAGACCGAGGCGAGGGAAACTGGAAGTCTGACGTTCATTTGAACAAAATATACTCGCTCTCGCAGACGCAGCAGGCTTTTATCTGGGACAATATTTATTCCAACAACGAAAAGCTGTTTGACGTGGCGGGTAAAGACGACGATTCCGGTGAGCTGGCCAGCTTGCAGAAGGCAAATCTTGTCAATATCTTCTACCAGATAGGTATTCAGCGCAAGCTTGACCGAGCGATTGAATATCTGCTTTCGGTCGGCGAGTTTTGTCTGTTTATCGGCTGGAAAACCAAATACCGGCAGATCCGCCGGCGGATGACTTTGGCCGAAGCGTTGCAGCAAAAGGGGCTGGAAGCGCTTTTTGCCGGTCAAAATTACGGGATATTTAATGAAGAAGTATACAACGGGCCGTCGGTTGAGCCGATAGACCCGATGAATTTGACTTTTGATCCGAAAATTAATCCTGAAGACAGCGAGAAGTGGGACGAATGCGGAAAGATTGTCAAAGAGTGGTTGACCTATGATGAGATTGCCTCAAACAAATTCTACAAATTAAGCCGGCAGCAGCTTTCCGACATTAAGACGATGCTTGATAAGAAGTCGGTTGAGGAAGATGACACTGAAACCGAAAAAGCGGACGATGTTTTGCAGGAAAACCGGATTGAGGTTCTTTCCTACTGGGGAAACTACACGCTTGACGACGGGACGATTTTAAGAAACTGGAGCATTGTTGTTGTCGGGCGGAAATATCTGGCTGTTTTTGAACACAACCGCTTTATCGTCAACCCGCTGGTTAATATGGCCATCTTCCGCGACTACGAATCAAAACGGGGAATCCCTGAAATCTGGTCAATCTATGATATCGCCAAAGAGCAGGAGAACAAGGTTAATCTGCAAAATGATGCGCAGGCCTTGAATTTGAACCCGCCGGCATACGCGCCGCAGGGCTTTTTTGTTAAAAACGAGATAAAACTTGCGCCCGGCAAACAGATTGAATACAAGCCCGGTATCGATGAGCCGTCGGCGCTTATCAAAATGCAGTTTCCGCTGATTTCAAACGAGCAGATCATTGAGTATTACGACAGTACGGCGTCGACGGTTTCCGGCATTTTTCCCAACATGCAGGGGCAGGACGAGGCCAAAGATGCGACCGCGACAGAAATACAGGTAAAAGTGCAGGGGCAGACGACGAGGCTTGCCAAAACGCTGGACGCGATTAAACAAAACGGCATTGTGCCGATGGTGGAGAAAGTGGCGGCGCTTGATGCCAACATGAAATTCGGCGACGAGGTTGTCTATGTTGAAAACGACGGCATGAAGACAGCGGTTGTCATCGGCGACACCGTGCGGCAGGGAAACTACGAGTACAAATATACTGATAACACCGGCATTCAGCGCAAACTTGCCAAAAATCAGGAATTGATCCAGCTTTTGGGCAACGTCTGGAATGATCAGGCGGTTCCGCTCAATAAAGTGGAGATTGTTAAGGATATTTTGGCAAATGCTGAATTTGAAAATGTGGATAAATACTTTTTAGAACAAAACACGGCCATGACGCCACAGCTTGCGGGAAATGTGCAACCGCTGCCGGCGGCAGGTCTTGAAACCCGAGAGGTGACAAATGGACAGGCAAACGGAATTGATACGCTTGCGTGATGCGTTGGCAACAAAAGACGGGCAACTTATTCTGGCGGAATGCCACCGGTATATGGTTGAAACCGCCTGCCGGGTCAATGCGCCGGCCGAATGGGTTAAAGGCATGGGGCTTCTTATCGGGCATCTTGAGAAAGCGCCCGAAGAATGTCGCATGAAATTTGAAAAACAATAAAGAGCCTTAAATAAAGGTTCTTTTTTTTATGGAGAAGAAAGAAAATGACCGAAGAAACCACACCCGAGGAGAATTTGACGACCGATACTTCCGCAGCCGAAAATGCGGCTTCCGACACCGCGGCAATCACAACCGCGCCGGAAACGACGGAAACGGAACCGGAAACCAAAGAAATTGAGGCGGAAGAAAGCGGCGAAGAAGAAACTCCGCAGCTCTACGCGGGGAAATATAAATCTGTAGACGAACTCGAAAAAGCTTATAAGGAAAGCGAGAAATTCGTTGCACGAGCCAAAGAGTATGAAAAGCAGCTGAAGGCTTACCGTGAGGCGGAAGAAGCATCAAAAGCCGAGCGAGAGGCAGAGGCAAAGCGCGCAGGATTTTCCGATGACGCCTCAAGGCAGTTTGTTTTTGAGGTAAAAAACCGGGAGTTCATGCAATACGTACGTGCGCTGGAGGCGCTTGACGGTGAGGCAAAAGCCAAAGCAGCGGCGGCGCTCTCCCGCTATCAATACACAGTGAACCCAAAGGATCTGGAAACGGCGCAAAGCTTTTTTCCGCCGATGGTGATTGCTGAGATTGCCAAGGATACCGCTTTGTTTGAAGAAGAACGCGCGAAAGTTCATGAAAGTGAACGAATGACGCGCAAGCTCTCCGAAAGCAAGGCAAGACTTGAGGCTTTTGCCAAGGAAAGCGGCGACTGGCTGAACGCAAAGGAAAGACAGGAGATTGTGGCTTTGGCTATCAACCTGACCGGCGGTGAAGCGGATTTGTCGGAGGTTAAAAGGCTGATCGACATGGCGGAGAAAGCTGCCGTTGACCGCTATATTGCAGAAAGCAAAGCCGCTGCTGAAAACCGGGAAATGCAGGGAAGCCTGACCGCGCCTAATAACAATGCGCCTGCGGCAAAAGGCGAAACGTGGCTGACCCGTGAGGATTATAATAATTTGAGCGAGGCCGAGTTCGATAAACAGTACGATAAGATTGCGCGGCAGATTGAGCTTGAAAAGGCCGGCAAGCTGCCGCGAATGCTTACTTTGTAATCAATGAATTTTAATTTTACACCGTCTTTTGGCGGTATTTTTTTAGGAGTAAAGAAAAATGTCAGCAAATGCAGAGACGCTTGAAAGACAGGCCGCAAAACTCATTCCCGAGCTGTGGTCTTTGTCTTTGAACAAAAAGCTGGATAAATCCGGCGTTGGCATGAAAATTGTCAATAAAATTTATGAAAAAGACATCAAAAACTATGGTGATACGGTTCATATCGGGGAAATCGGCGATGTTACCATCTCTGATTATTCAGAGGATGAATCCGATGGTGGCGTAACCTATCAACGGGTGGATGCAACCAGCCAGGACTTGAAGATCGATCAGAGCAAATCTTTCGGTATTTTCTTGTCCGACATCACGCAAAAACAGTCGAATATCAAAGATTTGCAGGCAAAATTTGAGGCCAGAGCCAAAACGGCCGTCGATTTGGTTAAAGACACTTTTATTCTGTCGGCTTTTTCGGAAATTCCGGCGGAAAACAAAAAGGGGACGGATACGGCAATCACGCTGACCAAAGATAATGCTTATCAGGTGTTGGTCTGGCTTGCCAAGACCTTGAAGAACAACAATGCCGTTCAGACTAAAAACGATCAGGTTTTTAAGTCTAATCAGGCGGCCGGTGAGGCGATGCCTTATGTGGTTATCAATCCGGACGTGGAAGCGATTTTAATCCAGTCGCCGGATTTTATCCACGCAACCAACGCCGGCGACCGTGTTTTGCGCGAAGGTTCCATCGGCACCATTGCCGGGCTTGATGTACTGGTCTCGACCAACCTGCCGACGACCACCGGCAAAGTCAATATCATGGCCGGGATCAACGCCGCGATCGCCTATGCCGGGAATATCTCGAAAATTGAGGCGATGCGCGACAACAAATTTTTCGGCGACAATGTGCGCGGGCTTTATGTTTACGGTAAAAAGGTCGTTTTGCCGAAAGCCTTGGCCGGCGTGGTCGTTGATGTGTCGGCGGCTGATAATATTGATAGCAAGGCCGGTGGCGGCAGTTAGTCGTAAAATGATGTGAGGGGGAGGTTTTCCTCCCCTTTTGATTTTATTTTTTGGAGAAAAAGCGATGGATGAAACGGATATGTCAAAAAAGATACTCGGCAGCCAGACGGATAATGAGCCGGAAGAAAAAAAGACGGCAAACTGGCTGGCGGACAATGTAATCTGGTATGTTTCCAAAAAAGGCTGCGGAACTTCCGTTTTTCGCGGTCCGATGGCGGAAGCACTGATGAACGGAGAGGACAAAAAAAAGGCCAAAAACGGCGTTAAGCGTATTGAAAGCGTAACCGGTTTTGTTTTTGCCCGCAAATAGAAAAGTGAGGAAAAATGAGGAATTTTCAGCAGATTGTCAAAGACGTTTCCAACCTTAAATGGTCGACGGTCGTTCTGGAAGAGGCATTTGCCGAGGTCGAGGACAACGTCAAACTGGCAGTACGCCAAGCAAATTCTTATATCTTCGGGTTAAAAGATTTTCCTTTTCGCATAAAAAAAGGCGGATTGACCACCAAGGAAAACGCTTTTCCGGCGCCAAACGGCGATATCTTGCAAATGTGGATGCAAGACGGCAGCCGTTATTTGCAAAAAATCGCGCCGGAAGACGGCGATCTGCTGGATATGTCTAAAACCGGCCGTCCGGAACTTTACTGGGCGGATTTCGGCGATAACGGGGCGGTTGTCCATTTGTGGCCGGCGCCGGACCGGGAATATAGTTTTTTTTATCGCTATGCCAACAATATGAAAGCGCGCGACGCGGCCGGCAATGAGAAATTCAACCTTGAAGATTTGGACGACGTGGTCAACATCCCGGACAACCCGGCGATTGAAGACTTGTTTATGCACTGCCTTTACACCAAGTCGATGGTCTACCTGATTGCCGACGAAACGGACGAAAACTATCAGCCGTATGAGCGGGAGTTCCGGGAGGCGTGGTATAATTTGCTGGACATTGCAGGTATTAAAAGAGCGCCAAAGCTGGTGATATAGCGAAAGATTAAAAGATGGATTTGGCAATACAAAATTTCCGCGGCATACGCAAGGTTAATCCGGTTGTCGATGTTGTGTCGGGTGCGGTGCTTTCGGCCGTTACTTGCCGCAATACCGAGCTGCGTTATACCGAAAAAGGCAATAATGTCGGTATTTTTACGGCGGCCGGAAACCAGATTGTTTCCGCTTGTCCGAACAAAATCATCGGACAATGGGAAAGCGTGCAAAACAGGGTGACTTACCGTTTTGTCTATGCCGTTGATGATACTCAAGGCTACATTTACCTGTTTGATGAGGTCGAAGGCACCTATACCGCCTTAAAAAGTGGGCTGACCGTAACCGGCGCGGCCAACGCGATCACAATAGCCAACGGGTTTTATGACTGGTTTGTTTTTTCAAACGGGGTTGATCCGTATATTGCGATCAATATGCAGCAGAAGAGCGAAAGCGACCGGGTTAAGGAAATTGACGCAAAAGATGCTGAGGAAAGAACCATCCGCGGGCTTTGTCTGGAATCTTACGACGGGCGGCTGGTAACCAACTGCCAGAACCGCGTTCACTGGTCAAAAACACAGGATATTTTTACCTGGGGGACTTCAGATCCCGATTTGACGACAGAACCGGCCTATCAGGAGCTTGATCGGGATGTGACGGCAATGGCGTATTATAACAATTCGTTGATTGTCTTTACCGACAGCTATTCGGTTGCTTATACCGGAAATCCCGGCGATGCGACGTCGTTCCAACGTAGTGGGGCGTCGGGCGGCGGGTGCGCAAGTTTTAAGTCGGTGATCAAATTTGACAACAAACTGTTTTATTTTGACGCAAAGGCCAAAAATGTTTTTGCCTATTATCTGATCGACGTCGGGCAGACAAGACCGACAAACGGGCTGGCGGATAATGTGATTGAGTTTTTTGATCAGATTGATACAACCCGTCTTGATGAGATTGAAACGGTCAGTTTTGTTGATGGTGACCGTTCGGAAATTTGGTTTAAGCTGCCGTACTTAAACGGCGACAGGATTCTGATTTACGATTATCTGAAGTCGGAATGGGTGGAGCGGCAGGCCGAAGACAACATCCGGGCATTGATGCCGACGGGCAGCGTTTTTTATTCCGCAAGCGGCAAAAATATCCTGCGCGAATATCAGACGTCGAATTTTGCCGACGAATTTATCGGCGCCGAATATCTGGCAAACATTATCAATGTGGGCTCCGACAGCAATATGAAGGTGCCTAAGATGCCGCTGATTTTGACGCTTGATTTTAATCAGGAAAACGATTTTTTCATTGAGTTGACCTATGACGATAACCCGGAAAGAAAACAGACCAAAAGGGTGGTTAAAACTTCCGAAGGGTATTTGATCTGGGCTTTAAGCTCGGACGATGAAAACGGCGGCTTGTGGGCAAAAGATAAAAACGACGCGGCCGGCGGAATGTGGTTTGACAAGAATCGTAATACGGTGATGTTCAACCTTGCTGGTTTAAGGCATTTCAAACAGTTGCAGATAAGAATTTACACCAGCGAGGCCGGGCAGGAGTTCGGTATTAAGCGGCTGGAGCTGAAACGTGTTAAGGTTAAGACAAAGACGCTGGGGTAAAAGATGGTTTTTCTGGTTGGCAAGGAAAGTCCTTTTTTTGATAGGGAAGAAGCGTGCCGGGGCTTTGAGAAAAACAAAGAAAATCTCGACGATGTCAACGGTTTTGAACGGTTAATCAAAGATAGCCGTTTTTTTAACGTTTACGATAAAGACGGTTATATCGGGTCGGTTTTTGTTTATCAAAGCGAGGCCGATGACTTTTTTTATCTGGGTGGATATGCTAAGCGCAAAAAACATCGCGAATGCGTGGACGCAGTTCGACAGGCGGCGGATATGTTCCCTGTCGTTTATGCAGACACAAGGCACTTAAACGCCGTTATCTGCCTGAAAAAGGCAGGTTTTGAATGGGTGGACAGAAAAAAGAAACTTTTAAGGAGATTACAAAAATGAGTTCCGGAAACAAAACAAAATCACAAACTTACAACACCGGCGGCCTTTACGGCAATTCGACAACAAATAAAAACGGGACGTTTTATAACCCGTCTTCGTTTGAAACACAGCTTGTCAATCAGACGACTTCGGCGATCCCGTCATATCTGCAGCAGCTTGTCAGTCCGACCTATGACAGCCAGAGCTACAAGAACCGGCAGCAGCAACTTGCCAACGCGGCAACGCAGTCGCTTGAAAATAACATTGTCAGTCCGCTTTCTGAGAGAGGCCTGACTCGCGGGTCGAGTATTAACCAGATGTCAAACCAGCTGGCAAACAAGCTGACGGATGCCGAGCTTGATTTGATGAACAGCGAAGACAGCCGGGTTGCAAATGTTTTAAGCCAGTTGATGAACTATTATCAGGTACCTTATAATATGATGAGTTCCGCCAATCAGGCGAGCAATAATCTTTATCAGAACGCACTGGCCAACAGCAACAATAATAATTTGTGGAGCGGAATTGCCAATGCGGCGGGGACGATTGCCGGCGGTTATCTCGGCGGTCCCGGCGGGGAAGCTTTGACCAACTGGGCGCTTAAGTAAATAACAAAGGGCGGATTTCTCCGCCCCTTGCTTTTAGGCTCAAGATTTTTTCACATAGAAAAGTATCTTGATTTTTCTGATT
>OJPF01000032.1_pt1 | contig 94769 bp, 124 predicted proteins | sample 1598441 | NCBI WGS metagenome assembly OJPF01 (sample SAMN03922474, study PRJEB24848) | human gut metagenome | isolation source: stool sample | host: Homo sapiens | place: Germany | collected 2010-11 | reverse complement strand
TGCAATCTACAACATCTGGAGTAATTTTTATTTCACTTATCTGATGAGCATTCATAGGGTTACGAACATATAAAAATCCCTCTTTTATTCTATTATAGAACCATTCCGAATAATAATTAGGAATATCCGTTCTTCTACTTACACTTAATATCATTTCATCACTTCTTTCATTTTTTATGAGCATCTGTGCGCTAGCACAACTTTCAAATGGATTATACGCATTTCTAATTTCATCTGAAATTATATTAAAAGACGAGCTCACTACTATCATATTGCCCGCCATATTCGTAATGTCTTTCTTTATTTACATTATTAAAATGCATTCTTCTCACTATTTTCGGTGTTTGAATTTTTGACTCTAATAAATCAAAAAATTCTCTTCCTCCGCCCATAGATTTGCTGAGATTAATATCATTACACCACTTTACAACTTTTTCATAAAAAATAATCGTACAGGACTTTCTGATGTATAATGAGTTTGCGAAAAATATTACAATGGAAAGTGACCCTGTACGACAAACTCATTATACAACGAAAATACATTAATTGGTTGACTTCATAAATATTTTTCAGCATATTTTGAAGAGCCCATCATAACTAAATAATCATTATATAAAATAAAATTATTCTATTTTCTCATTTAGCAAATCTGTTTTAATAGCGTTGACAAAGGTGTGAAATGAAACGCTAAATCGAACACTGCGCAAAAGTCACCTCGAAAATCGTTCCCCCGGTCTTGCCTGATTTAATGCAAATACTGCCATCATGTACTCTAACGATTTCATGGACAAGAGCAAGTCCGAGTCCTACGCCGCCCAGCTCCCGGCTTCTGGATTTATCCACACGGAAGAATGGCTCGAACACTCTCTCCCTAAGCTCCTTTGGTATTCCGCTTCCCGTATCTTCTACAGACAGATAAACATGCTTGTTTCTCTGATATGCGGTTACTGTAACCTGTCCGAGCGGATGATTATATTTGATGGCATTCTCAACCAGATTGTATACAAGCCTGTAAATAAGGATATCACTGCCTATCATAGTGGCATCCTCACATTTTCCAATCAGCTTTATATTCTTTTCCACGGCAAGAGGCTCAAGGTCTGCCAAAACCTCTTCAACAATAGCATCCAATATAATTTTATCATCCCTTCCCACCGTCTGAAGCTCACTCATGTCAAGAAGAGTCTTTACCATCCTGTTTAATTTATCATTTTGTTCCGTAATCATTTTTATGGTCTGCAAAGTGTCTGCATCATTTCCCGGGTGAGAGGCAGAATTATATAAATCAAGCTGTACCTGCATTAACGCTAATGGAGTTCGAAGCTCATGTGCTGCATTCGCAGTAAACTGTCTCTGTATCTCAAATGCATCCGACAGACGCTCAAGCATCTTATTATAAGAAATACCCAGCTGGTTCAGTTCCTTAACATTGTTTTCCTCTATTCTTGAATCAGACAGATTCTGAGCCTGTACCTCTTCAATTTTATCTGAAAACTCCCTGATTGGTCTGAGTGCATGCCCGCTTATAAAATAAGTGACGAAGCCTCCCAAAAGCGCCAGCAAAATCGTAATTATCAGACTGTTTCTTTTATAGTCGGCCTTATTATTGTACACCTGAACCGAAAATTCATCCGCAAATTCATCCCACTTATCGTCCGGTATGCTGATATATATTTCATCTGATTTGTTTCCTTTTTCATCCCCCTGTGACTCTACCGCATCCTGCAGAGAATCGATGTAATGCACACCATTTTTATAGACAAACATAGTCAGGCAGCCACATATAATAGCAATACACAATGTAGTAATGCACGTAAGTCTCCATTGTAGCGACATTCTTTTCATCTGTCAGACTCCTCCCGTATTTTATAGCCTTCACCTACCTTGTTCAAAATGGGATCATATCCCAGCTTCGCCTTAAGCTTTTTTCTAAGTGAAGACATATGTACCCTGATTGCTCCGCTAAAGCTGTCTGCCGTGGCATCCCACACATGCTCTATCAGCTCCTCCTGGCTCACCGGTCTGCCTATATTGATAAGTAAATATTCCAAGATACCATTCTCTTTTCTTGTCAGTGGAACCGGCTCTCCCTTTGCATATGCCTCGCGTTTAATCGTATCAAACTTTATTTCTCCGCATTTAAGGCATATATCATTCTGTACAAATTTCCTTCTTGTCAGGCTTCTGATACGTGCCTCAAGCTCCTGCAGATGGAATGGTTTTTCCATGTAATCATTTGCTCCTGCATCCAGTCCCTCTACCTTATCAGCAATCTGACCTCTTGCAGATAATATCAAAACCTTAGTTTCATCATTGTATTTTCTAAGCTCCTTAAGAAGCTCCATGCCATCCATCCCAGGCAGATTCAAATCCAAAACTATCAGATCATAATTCTCCGACAGTATACATTCAAGAGCCTCTTTCCCATCATAACAGGTATCCACCTCATAACCGGCAGCATACAGACTCTTTGCAACCATATCACATATTTGTTTCTCATCCTCAACAATTAATAATCTCAAAATGTTCTCCTGCTTCTTAACAATAATTTTACAACCTATATTGTATAATACCAAAGTCAGCTGGTCAACAATACAACAAAAAAGGAGCAACATTATGTTGAAATACCAAAAAACATGTCAAATCATTCTGCTTATCCTTGGTGTATCCATGATAAGCTATGGTGCAGTCAGAGGTGAGGCGGCTACCGTGCTTGGTAAAGCAATAAAACTATGTCTGGAGTGTGTCGGAATTGGATAAGAAAAAGAAATTACTATCAAAAAAGCTGGCAAAAATACGTGGATGGATACAGGCCGCAGCAACGCTGCTGACCAATATTCATATTCCGAATTTATTTAAGGGTAAAATATATCAGGGCAATGCAAAAACAGTATGTGTACCCGGATTAAACTGCTACTCCTGCCCTGCCGCGACAGGAGCCTGTCCAATAGGGGCATTTCAGGCAGTCGTCGGATCATCAAAATTTAAATTTTCATACTACATAACCGGATTTTTTATTTTACTCGGTGTAACTCTCGGCAGATTTATATGTGGTTTTTTGTGCCCATTTGGATGGTTTCAGGATTTACTTCACAAAATACCCGGAAAGAAATTATCCACCGCCAAACTAAAGCCTCTTAGGTACCTAAAATATGTCATTCTTATTGTTTTCGTTATACTTCTTCCGATGCTTGTAACGAACTCTATAGGAATGGGAGACCCGTTCTTCTGCAAATATATCTGTCCTCAGGGTGTTTTAGAGGGTGCTATACCGTTATCTATTGGAAATGCTGCTATCCGTTCTGCGCTGGGAAAGCTTTTTTCTTTCAAGTGTATGATTTTAATTGCAGTGATTGTACTAAGTATTTTATTTTACAGGCCTTTCTGTAAATGGATTTGTCCGCTTGGAGCAATCTACTCATTATTTAATAAGGTCAGCCTGCTCAAAATCACCGTTGATAGCAACAAATGTGTCGGATGCGGTCAATGCTCAAAGGCATGTAAGATGGATGTGGATGTGTGTAAGACACCGGATCACCCCGAGTGCATACGCTGCGGTGCCTGCATAAAGGCCTGTCCGAAGGATGCCATCTGCTACCGGTTTATGGGAAAATCATGTCAAAAAAATGACAACAGATAACTATTAAACATTTTACTATTATTTTTAAAGGAGAAATTACTCATGAAAAACAAATTATCATTTATTTCTATTTTTACACTCTGCATAGCATTATCACTTACAGCATGCGGTGGAAAGCAATCTTCCAACACAGATTCTAAGAACACTCAGACTGAAGCCGGCACAGAAGCATCCGGCAAATCAGATTCAAGACTTGATGATTTATATCAGCAGGAAAATCAGCTTTTTGCAGATCACGCTGATGCGTGGAACAAGGCATTTGGCATGATGAACAAAAGTGACGCCGATCCAAACGGAAATTATGCTGATTATCTTGCCGGTACCGTAGAATCAAACAAGGATTCATTCACAGACGATGAGCTTAAAACACTTAACGAGGATATTGAAACCATACGAAAAATCGAGGAACAGATAGCAGAGCTTCAAAACAAAAATACATCATCAGACGATAACAAGAAGGACAGCTCTAAAGCCTCATCTGTATTCAGTGATTTTTCCGGTGAGGATTTTGATGGAAATAAGGTGGATGACAGCCTGTTTTCCGGTAATGCAGTAACAGTCGTCAATTTCTGGTTTACCGGCTGCAAACCATGTGTCGCTGAGTTATCCAAGCTTAACGAATTAAATGATGCTATCAAATCAATGGGCGGAGAAGTTGTTGGCATCAACACTGAGACCTTCGATGGCAATAAAACAGCTATCAAAGAGGCTGCCTCTGTTCTTGAAAGCCAGGGTGTCAAATATCGTAATCTGTCAATTGACTCCTCTAGCGCTGCCGGTAAATATGCCTCAGAAATCATGGCATTTCCAACAACTATACTTGTTGACAGAAATGGCAATATTGTAGGCGAACCAATGCTCGGCGGAATCGATAACCAGGACAACTATGATGCCCTTATGAAGCAGATTCAGTCTGTAATTGATGCAGACAGCACAAATAAATAGAGGTCTACATATTGCCCTGAAATAGCCTCCATTTTCTGACTTTCTGCACACAAAAAGACGCACGAGGAAACCAGTATCATAAATACTGTTCGTTTCCCCTGCGTCTCTGGTGCTTCCATCTTACGATGTGCCCTTATATCTCTTCATTAAAAATAATACTATTCCTGTAAACAAACATAACAATGCTATCAACAAAATCCCCAGTAATGGGAATTTACTTAAACTCAATAATGGAATGTTCTATCATTTTTGTAATTTATTTCTATACTCGCTTGGTGTCAATCTATATTTTTCTTTAAAAACACGATTAAAGGTTCTAAGACTTCCAAAACCACTGTCCATCGAGATTTCTGTCAGGGTATCATCTGTAGTTTCAATTCTCTGACAGGCATACCCCAGACGCGCCTCATTCACATATTGATTAAAACTGCTGTGAAATGTCTTTGAAAACAATCTGGATAATGAAAATTTGCTCACGCCAAGGTCATGTGCCATTCCATCAAGCGATATACTCTTATTAAAATTGGCAGAAATATATGATACGGTACGGTATATTATATCATCGCTGCCAATTTTGCTCTTCTCCACCAATTTCATCATCGGAATACATCTTGCAAGTATAATCTGTAAATAAGCTTGAACAACCCATATATCATTCTGCCCGGTATCTATTATGGATTCCACTGCTCTGTACACTTCATCCGGAATAACATCACTTTTTACAACAGGATATTGTGGAGCATTATTCCGCAGTACATTTTCAAATCTACCAAAAATCATTTGTGGAGCATTAATAAAAACCGCCTCATTGACTTCTGATGAAAACACCTGATAATGATGTATAACATCAGGAAATACTACTCCTATATCACCTGTTTCCATGTGATACAGCTCCTGTCCTACACCAAGCTCTAATGTTCCTTTCGTAACACATACAATTTCCATTGCATTATGCAGATGTGGTGGCTGGTGCCGTGGCTTCCGCTTTACTGCAATAATCTCTTCATTTGTGTTTTCATACGTTAAATGCACTCAGATCATCTCTCCCATATTATACGATAATTATTCAATTCCTTTTTCTCTTCTAAGCTTTTCATTTGCAGCTTCTACATTCATCTTTGAAAGAAGAATTGTAATAAGAATCTCAAATACAAACGGTAACCATAAATACATTACCTGAAGCATAGTAATTGCAGATGCCGGCTGAGTCGCATTTGTACCTACATAACCACTGATTTCAAGCAGCCATCCTACAATAGCTGTTCCAATTCCACCACCAATTTTGATTCCAAGTGATGTGCATGAATACATAGTTCCATCTACTCTCTTTCCCTGAGTCAGATAAGTATACTCAGAGCACTCGGCAATTACTGCATTCATGTCTCCCTGCCAAGGTCCCTGTCCTAATGCTGCAACTGCAGTAAACAGCATCATCAGTGGAACGCTTCCCATGTATCCTGCTACAATCACAAGTGCTCTTGCTATCGTAGCCAGAATATATCCACGTTTATTAAGCTTATACATTCCTTTCCACTTTCCAACAAGAGTTGGTGTGAAAATAAGTGCTATTATAAGAGGAATATTTACAGCCCACGCAAATACACCAAACAGATTTTTATTCTTAAGAACCCATGTACAATAATAAATACCTGCCCCAATCATAGCACTGTATAACTGCTGCAAAATATAAGTTCCACAAATCATCATATAGTACTTATTCTTAACAAGTAGCTTAAATGCCTGAACAAGACCATACTTCTTTTCTTCATCGTTCTCTATTCCGGAGTTAAGCTCCTCTTCCGGAAGCTCCTTAACCGACAATCCTGAAATCGTATTTACTACAAGGCCTATCAAAGCATAAATAATAGCTACGACTCTCCATGCAGCAGCACCTCCACCGCATACATCAACAAATGCAACTGTTATAGACTGAATTATCAGACTGGTTGAAAAGGCAAAAATAAAACGGTAAGAGCCCATCTGTACACGCTCTTTGCTGTTCTTTGTAACCAGCGAAGTAAGTGCAGAATATGCAATATTATTTGCTGTATAAAATACACCATTCAATAATGTATATGCTATAAAGAACCATGCATACTGAGCAGTCCTGCCCCAGCTTGTAGGAATTGCAAAAACTGCTACAAGTGTCAAAGCACAACCTATATAGCCATAAATCATCCATGGCCTTGCTTTTCCAAGCTTTGTATGTGTTTTATCAATAAGTGACCCAAAGAAAACATCTGTAAAACCATCAAATAATTTAGATGCTGCGATTAATGTTCCAACGATTCCTGATGCAAGTCCTATAGTATCTGTAAGATATACCATAACAAAGGATGTCAGGAATGCATATACTACATTTCCTGCAATATCACCGGAACCATAACCAATTTTGTTGTACCACTTTAAGTACGTCTTTTCTTCCATGAAAAACCTCCAATTAATTACTTTGTTTTATCTTTAACAGCTATACTAATTTTATATATTCGTGCAAATTTTGTCTATAAACATAATAGGCTGTAATATGCACAAAATGATACTTTTCAAACACTACAGTTTCACAGGTATTTGACTCAATTCCATTTGAAACGTAATCAATACACAATATCATGCTCTAAACATTTTGTCCATAAATGCAAATAGACAAAGCATGCATAAAATGCTATAATTCGAATGGAGGTGTGTAATGTATATTAACACGGGATATTTGAATCATTCACATAAAGATTTTAAAGATAAAAGCCGCCCTCTAATTGTAGGAAGCTGCGGAACCTATCGCCTGTCACAGCATCCTAAGATGCCTACATACAGGCCCAGAGGAAGACTGGATTACCAGATTATATACATATCATCCGGTCTTGTTCATTTCCACTTTGACAATCCTGAAAATGAGACAATCATTCCAGCAGGACATATAGTGTTATTTCGCCCAAAAGAGCTTCAAAAATATGAATTTTATGGTAAGGATAAGACTCAGATATATTGGATTCACTTTACCGGAAGCGACGTAAAAAACACTTTAAGAAAATACGGATTTACAGACAATAAAAGAGTCTTTAATGTTGGAACGTCTCTTGAATATGAACAGGTTTTCAAAAGGATTATTACAGAGCTTCAAAGATGTCAGGACAATTATGAGGAAATGCTCATGCTTTTGCTACGACACCTTTTGATTATATTTAACCGTAAAATAACAACTGAGCATGTAATCAGAAATGAATTCCTTGACAGCCAGATGGATACAGCAATTACATATTTCAATACAAACTACAACCGCGCTATTAACGTGGAGGAATATGCTTCATCAATTGGTATGAGCATAAGCTGGTTTATCAGGAGCTTTCGGAAATATACCGGTAATACACCAGTACAATTTCTCACAGCACTAAGGATGACAAACGCACAGGTGCTGCTTGAAACAACATCCTACTCTATAAACGAGATTGCAGGTATTGTCGGATACAATAATCCACTATACTTCAGTCGATTGTTCCATAAACAAAAAGGATGTTCTCCTTCTGAATACAGAGCCAGAAATACATAATAAAAAGACAAAAGCAATATTATACTTATCTTTTTAATGAATGACTAACAGATTGTAAAAGAATAATCCTTATCTGTCTCCGTACTGATACGATAATCCTCTTCCACATCAGTTCCCCAGCTGTCGATACCTCCAACACCTCTTACTGCGCCATATATGCATAAAACAGTTCTTCTTGCCGGTGGCAGTTCTTCATGGTGAAGAGCGTTTTCAATCTCAGATGCGGTATAAGGCAAACAAGAAAATGCAAATTTTTCATCATTCTTTTCAATGCGCAGTGTCTGTGACGAGCTATCTGTCCTGCTGTTATCAAGAGCCGTATGTCTTGTAATTTCAAGCCACTCTGTATCCATTCTCATACCACATTCCTGCGGAACAAGATATTGTGTAAGACTCAGATCACCGATCTCATAGACGCCTTCTTGTGCACCTGCTTTTCTGTCAGGATATGTTTCCCCGGAGAGTCCCTTATATAAATATTTGTCAGCCAATGTTGGCATAATAAATCTCATTCCAAATACAGGAAATTCAGGGAGCCCCTGTACTCCATTATAATGTACATCCACGCGAATCTTTCCGGACGCATCAACGCTATAGCTCACAAGAACAGTTGTCGCCGGAGTTGTTATGGTCTCGTATGTATATTTTACAATAATTTCATCAGCATAAACATCACCGCCATAGCTGTTATTATCAGGTGCATATGGTTTTTGCTCCTTGCCATCCATGATCACCTGTATTCCCTTACAGTCAATAAACATATCTGCCGAAAGCCAGCTTCCGCTTTTAATATGGAACTTGCTTCCCCTGTCATTATCTGTCAACGCTCTCCAGAAAGTAGGCTTTGGGCAACGATACAGCCACTCATATCCATTTTTAACGATAGATTCCAGTCCACCCTGTGCATAAGAGAAAATATAATCAAAGCCTTCACCATGTACACCTAATGTATAGTCACCATAGACCACTCTTAATTTATCTGTATAAGCCATAGTAATACCTCACTTCCTGCATTGCCGGTTTTTCTTTCCTGTCAGCAAATACAATTCCATTTGCTGAGAATTCATAATCTGACGGTTTATCATCAAAATCTCCGCCATAGCGTAAAACATCTTTTCCTGTAATGGGATCTTTTACCATAATTGCCTGGTCAATAAAATCCCATATAAATCCGCCATGATACATATCGTATTTGTCAATCAGCTTCATATAAGAGCCAAGTCCACCCATTGAATTTCCCATATCATGCATGAATTCGCATAAAATATACGGTTTTTTCGGACTGTTATTCAAGTATTCCTCTACATCCTCCGGTTTTGCATACATTCTGGTCTCAAAATCAGAAATAGTATCCTCATATGCCCTATTATAATAAGCGCTTTCATAATGAACTAATCTTCCATCCTTCTTTTCGGCAAAATAAACGTTCATTGCCTCAATGTCGTCTCCTGCATAGGATTCATTTCCTAATGACCAGAAAAGGATGGATGTATGGTTTTTAAAAGTTTCAAAATTGTTTTTTGCACGCTCAAGCACTGCATCTCTCCACTGTGGAATAGATCCCGGTACATTGCATGACGGTTCGATTGCCCCAAGTTTTTGGAATGAGCCATGGCTCTCTAGATTTGTTTCTGCCATCACATAAATACCTGCATTGTCGCACATATAGTACCATGGTATCTGGTCAGGATAGTGACAGGTACGCACAGAATTAATATTGTTTCTTAATATACATGATATATCTGCCTTCATGTCTTCTATACCAATGCATCTTCCTGTTCTTGCATTCCACTCATGACGGTTTACTCCCGTGATAACAAGACGTTTTCCATTCAAATAGACTACTTTATCTATAATCTCTATTCTTCTGAAACCGATATCATAAGGAATTACCTCGGCCAGTGAACCATCCTCTGCTTTAAGCTCAACATAAGCATGGTATAAATATGGATTATGATTATCCCACAGCTTTACACTTTCCAAATCAACACAAATCGTGCCCTCCAAATGGTTGTTTTCTTTATTTAACTGTAATGACTTCTCTACTAATATATTTTCTTCTCTGTCTTTTAAAATAAAGCCAGCAGTTACATTCTGACTGTCAGTAGCAGATACCTTCATGCTGACAGATACGCTTCCGCTTTCATTATCTTGATTTAACACAGGTTTGAACCATACATCCTCCAGATGAACATCCGGAATTGCCTTCAAAGTAACATTTCTGAAAATTCCAAAAAATCTGAAAAAGTCCTGATCCTCTAAAAATGCCGCCGTGCTCATCTTATGTACCTGCACTGCAAGAATATTTCCCTTTTCCTTAACATATGGTGTCAGATCAAACTCAGAAGGTGTGAAGCTGTCCTCTGCATAACCTATAAACTGACCATTAAGCCACAGATACATAGCCTCTTCTACACCTTCGAAGCATATATGGATTCTTTTTCCACACATGTTCTTATCCAAATCAAAGTATTTGATATAAGAGCCTACCGGATTATACTGTGCTTCTGAGAACATTCCTTCTTCTGCTCCGGTTGCCTCCATACTATATGCTCCTCTGTGGTACTCTTTTCCTTCCCACGGATACATAGTGTTGATGTAACGTATTTTATCATATCCAGCCAGTTCAATATGTCCGGGGACCATAATTTTATCGAATCCGGATGCATCAAATGTTTCCTTATAAAAATCAACAGGTCTTTCCATCACATTTTTGCTGTAAGCAAACTCCCATTGACCATTTAATGACTGTAATAATGGATTTTTTTCTTTTTTCATGTCTGAATAATCCAGATAATAGCAATGATCACTATGTGGTTCCAATTGATTTACCTTAAACACTTCCGGATTATCAAGCCATTTCATATCAGCGTTCATCTTTTTCCTCACTTTCCTATTATTGATATATAAAACCAAGAACAATAACTGCTTTGCTACATCTAAGATATAACAAAACCCTTGCAAAGAGCAATGTAATAAATTATACAAATCATGCACTAAATGATACTGTTATAATTATTATGAAATGAGTGTCAAAATTTTCTCCTGCTTCTTTCAGTCTGTAATTGATGCAGACAGCACAAATTAATATAGGTCTACATATAAAAAGCTCCTGTGCATTGCACAGAGAGCTTTTTAGTCCGGTTAGTACAGACATATATTAACACGCGAATTATATGATGACACTTGCTTTCCCTTTTTTTCAAATCTTTGGATTCTTGTAATAACCTGATATTCCATCTGCAGCTTGTCCGATGAACAAGAGTATACATAAGGTTCAAAACCGGTATATTCATCATCCCCTTGCGTATAATTATTCCCATAATAAAAATTCTCTATTATATTTGTCTCAAAAGAAGAATCTATTTTTGATTCAGACTTTTTTGGATCACCCATAGAATAATCACTGCCATATGTCTTTGCATATAAATCTCTCATCACTGCAGCCTGTGCCTTGGGGCTATCCACATCTGCACAATAATATGTAATATAAAACGGTACTCCAAGCACCGCATCAACAGCGGCCAGCATTCTCGTATCTTCAAATGATATTATAAATATCCACGCCGATAATTCCTTGCTTATATCCGATGTTACAAAATAATCTGATATTGTGTTGTCAATACCATCATCCAAAGCAACTGCTGCACCATATTGCCAAGGAGCTGCTTCATATGTCTGTTCTGTTTCGCTGTCTGTATCCTTTGAATAGTTACTTTCAAGGCTTTGGAGCATAACTATATCGTCTTCACCGAGCATCTGCATAATACCTGACTGCTTCTGCAGCTCACAGGCACCCTTCAGAAAAGTCTGAATAGCCGTATAAGCCTGTCCCACCGGAATCTCAGTATCCAACGGTTCCCTTTTCTCACTATATTTCCCATTCCACAGCTCATTTACATTGTCCTGCATCAGAGACATCATCTTTGTAAGCCTCTCTTCAGCTGAAATAGAGTGGCTGTAGGGGCTTATATCAGCGTTGCTTATCGTAGTACTCGTTTTGGCAATTTTTGCTGCTTTAAGTGAAATCAGATAATTCGGTATCATATTTCCCGCACATACAACTGCCAGAATAATGCATATACACACTATTCCCTTGATTTTATCCGGTTTTTTATCAATACATTTGCGCACTGATAAATGCTTACTTCTCATCCAATGCCTCCGCTTTCATGTCAAAATACACCTTGGTTCCTTTACCTGACTCACTCTCATAATGGATTTTTATATGATGCAGCTTAGCAATCCTTGATACAAGTGCAAGCCCAAGCCCTGCTCCATGCTCACTTCTTGATCGTGACTTGTCAACCATATAAAAAGCCTCTGTAATGCGCTCTATATCTTCAGGCGGTATTCCTCTTCCATTGTCCGAAACTGCAATACGATAAATACTGTGCGAAATAAGTCTGCCTGATACATCTACCTTGCTACCTCCTGATTTCACTGCATTGTCTATCAGATTAAGAAGCATGGTCTTAAACAGATCATATTCCAGCCACACCCATGCCTCATCCGCACTGTACACAATCTCTGTATTATGCTTTCTTGCCGCTTCATGTGCGGTTTCCACACAGTCTGCTATAATCTCAGATATTCTTGTTTCTTCAAGCCTGAAATCATTTTTATCAAGAGTAATAAGCTCCAGCAGCTTAAATGATAATGCTTCAAGCCTCATGCCCTCATTCAGTATGACTCCGGCAGCACTGTGCACCTCATCCTCGGACATTTTTTTCTGATACAGGGTATCGGCATATCCTATAATTGATGTCATTGGGGTTTTGAGCTCATGTGCGAAGTTTGCAGTAAAATCCTCCTGCTTCTTTGCCGCCATCTGAAGTTCATAAACTTTGCTTTCAAGGTTTTTCGCAAGCTCGTTGAAAGCCCTCGCAAGCTCACCTATTTCATCCTTTGTCTTTACATCACTTCTTGCTGTGTAATCACCATCTGCAAATTTTTTGGTGGTGGCTGTTAATCCGGCAAGAGGCTTTGTAATCATCCAAGAAAGTATCAATATGACCATCATACCAACAGCAAATATAACAATGTAGTACATGCTGCATCTATATCTAAGCTCCTTTGACTCATCGAAAACCGGTGTAATATCACTTTCCGTTATCAGAATATACCTGTTATCATTCAGTTTAAAGCTGCTTTTGACATGGATATATCTGCCGCTTTGCTTTTCACCGGTATCTTTAATATTCTCTTTTGACACTATACTGTATGTAAGCGTACCATCCTTTACCTTTATATCCTTTTGCTCATAATTACATGAATTGGCATATATCCTTTTTCCATCATCAGCAGCAAGATACATTCCTCCTTCATCTCCAACAATGGATTTTGCCGACTGCGACATCATATCTGTAAGCTCCTTATCCACATCTTCACTCTTCATATTAAGGATTACAGTTTCAATCGAGTATTTTATCATCTGATGCTGTGAAAGTGCACTGTCCTGCTCCCTTTTCAATGCATGCTCCAGTGAATATGATAGAGTCACATATTCTATCATTCCAAGGGCAACAGCCAGTATCACTGTCATTCCAAGAAACATTTTATAGAAAAATTTCATCCGCGAACCTCCAGACGATAGCCAATCCTGAAAACTGTGACAATCTTTTCATTCCAGTCAAGCTTTTTCCTTAGTCTTTGTACATGTGAGTCCAGTGTCCTCGTCTCCCCGGTATACTCCTCCTGCCATACAAGCTCATAAAGCCTGCGCCTGCTGAGTGCAACATTCTTATTCTTCATAAGCTCATACAACAGATCAAATTCCTTTACTGTGAGCTCTACCTGCTCACCTGCCTTTGTCACTGTACGTGATTTAGGATCTATAGCTACATCCTCTATTTCCAGACGCTCTGCCATGCGCTGAGTGCGCCTTAATACGGTTTCCACTCTCGCAAGCAGCTCCCCTATCTGAAATGGTTTGCATATGTAATCATCCGCGCCCATACGAAGCCCGCGTATCCTTTCATCCACCTGTCCCATAGCAGATATTATTATGACCGGAGTATCCCCAATTCTCCTGACATAGTCAAGCAATTCATAACCATTTATCTCAGGAAGCATAATATCAAGCAGCAGCAGATCATATCTGTTCTGCTCAATTTTGTCCGCCCCTTCCTTGCCATCAAACGCTCTTTCGCATTGATATCCCTCTGCCTTCAGGGTGTTGCATATTAAATTATTTATGTCGTTGTCATCTTCCACTATGAGAATACTGGTCATAAGCTGCTCCTCTTCTATGATTATGATAGAATTATTATAGCATAAAGATGTGTCATAGTTGTAAAAAACACCCTGTTATTTAACTCAATAATAGGATGTTTTACCGGCACTTATACAAATATATTCTCACACATACATACTCCAGACAGCTCTAATCTGAGATGATATATTTCTGAATAACCACCTTTTGCCACTTTTTTCAATGCTGTTTGGATCATTTATTGAAAATCCTTCATCATCATAGCCTGTTATAACCATAAAATGTCCTGTATCGGTAAAATCTCCCGGTCCTACATTTACCACAATAGGATGTCCTTCATCAAGCTCTGCCTTCATTCTGCTCTCATCCAGCGCCACTGCCTTTGCTTTTACGCCGTAGTGCATGCAGCCTTCACTTATAAGCGTCCATGAACTTCCCGATCCATCCACACTGTAACCGGCTTCCTTTGAATACTTTGCTACTGCAATAGGTGATGCATCCCTGTTGTGTGTCAGATAAACCACTACCATCGAAAGTGTAGTGGGACCGCATCCGCTTGCTGCAAAGAAATTGCCGCTATACTTTTCGTAGCCCCAGCGTTTATCCCACTGCACAAATAACGGAACACTATCCATAGACGCTTCTTCTGTCAAATCAATTGTGTGTTCCTTCGCATGTTCCGCCGGATAATCATACACAAACTCGAGTGCCTCTTCATTCTTCAAAGCAAGGTCCTTTAGCTGTTTTGGATATTGGGTGCTGTTCATTATATCATCAAGCATCGACTGATTATTTTGTATCTTATTCTTTTCAGAGATTTTGCTATTTTCTATAACAGCATTATCATATGTATTATTTCCGGCTTCAACATCATATTTATTTGTCCTGCCATCACCGGATCTTATCATACGGCTTCCAACAGCCACAAATACAGCCACAGCTATGATACTACAGGAAAATATGATAGAACGCAGTATTTTTCTGCACCTGCGTCTCCTTCGACGTAAACTTGCCCCATGTCTGCAACATTTGTTTTGTGTCATATCCACTTTCTATCCTCCTGCTTCTTTGTAACTGATATTGTGTATCATTACTCTATCAAAAGCATTCGTTTATTATGTTGCATACTTGTGTCATAGTTGTAAAATGTTCCAATATTAAATTGTATAAATAAACTGACCAATGACAGTATTGCAGGATATTTTAACCCGTCACTATATTAAGCAACTTTTGACTATATATTCTGTTATTTTGGCAAGTAATGATTCTTTTCGTATTCTATAATGACATCGTAAACAGAAAGGAGATGAATTTCCATGAGAAATAAATTACATAATTTTATTAATAACTTACTTAGCTTTTATGCAAGCTTCTTTACTCACAGATTTTATCAAATGTAATATGCATAGCATACATAAAATACCTGATGTCCCCCATATCCTTCCACTAAAGCTATGAGTTGCATTCCGGTTTTCTTCATCCTGCAATGTCCATACGATTCTGATTCCTATCGTATTGTTCTGCTTAATCTTTGGCAGGTAATTTCCTATAACAATAAATAATAAGCTTGTTCCATAATAAATTAATGCTAAAAATAAATCCTCTGTTTCTGCTCTTTCACCTCAGATACCTGCGACTTTATCTGCTCACACTTGGTATAAAATTACTCCTGTGCCTCTGATAATATCTTTTTAGCATTATTGGTAATGGGTAAAAAATAGCCATCTAGATTGTTAGTCCAAATGACTTATGTAAAAAAATATTATTTTAATTTAATGTAACTGCAACACCTTTTCTGCCCAACACAAGCTCATATTCTGTCGATAATAGCGGAATAAAGGCATTTATACAATCTATAACATTTCTCATTACAGTTCTCCACTACTTCTTTAGATTAAGAAAGGCTCTGCAAAAGCAGAGCCCTTCTAACATTTTCTTTCGAGGATTAACCTCTAGCCAGATTGTGGTAAATGTCAAACCCTTATAAAGCTCATAAGGCACTGCTCTCTGGCACAACACCTTACTTTACCGCTTGGCAGACACTCAAGTTGCCTGTCTTTAATATTATATTACCTGTCATATGAAAATATGTCAATCCAAAATTTTATGTTCTACAAAAAATCTGTAGACATCTCGTATACTTTGGCTTAGGATTAACACGTAAACTTGGTAGACATAAAAAATAAGAGAGCCTTCGGATTTCTCCAAAGACTCTCCAAAAAGCCTATAAAATCAAGCTTTCTATTTAGAATTTGCCTGCATCAGCAGCCTGCTGAACAGAAACAGTAATGCACGTATTTATCGCTTCCTCTGGCGTTTTTGTTGCCTATATGTTTCCTATTCATCAATTTTTATACCTATTCAGCACTTCTTACGGCTTATTTAGCATTCCTCTCCGGCATACACAAAACCCGTTTCTTCCCAAAACTTCATCGGGGAAATGTAGTAATCGTACTGGCTGCTCCCTTCCTTCTTGAAAGCAACTCCGAATTTCAGAAACCCAAGGATAATTCCCTGGCGTATAAACTGCTGATCCTTTTTCATTACTCTTGCCGCTACTGCCACAGGTACATTTTCACCAGTGAACTCCGGCACTTCTAAATATACCTTACTCTTATCCATTTGTCAACTAACTCCTTTCTTTCTGTGCTGCAGTCAGAGCGTTCACAATATCCTCTGCCTTCTTTGGCCCGATGCCCTTCACGCCAAGGATAACTTCTCTCACTTCATCCTCAGTCAAGCCTTCCGCATCTTTCATGCCGTCCGCATGGCCCGCCTTGTATAAATTCTTGCAGAACGCACCCATCTGCTGATGATCCATTCTCTTAACATCCTTATATGTCTTTCTGTTCAATGTGTACTGCTTCATCCTTCGCCCTCCTATACAAACGGTAGCTCGCTGTCGTCTCCTGCAGGCATAAATCCGTCATTCCCCGACTGTGGCGCCTGTGCAGGCTGCGTGTTATAGCCTCCTGCGTTACTACTCTCTGTGTTTTTACTCTCAGCGAACTCCTGGTCCTCCGCAACAATGTCGGTCGTATATACTCGCTGACCATCCTTATTGGTATAGCTGCCGGTCTGTATTCTTCCGGTCAGTACAATCTTCGTTCCCTTACGCAAATATCTCTCAGCAAATTCAGCCGCCTTGCCAAACGCAACGCACGCAATGAAATCTGCTGAGTTCTCCTGGTTTCTTCCTCTTCTATCTACTGCCAGGGTGTAGCGAGCTACTGCTGTAGCCTGCTCTCCCTGGGAATATCTAACCTCCGGATCGCGTGTAAGGCGACCCATTAAAATTACCTTGTTCATCTACTCTACCTCCCCTCTTTGCGCAACCAGCTGACCTTCAACATTATAATCGTACCCCAACACTTCTGCGCCATTGATATAATCACAAAATGCCTGGCACTCTTCCTTCGTTGTGAAGAACACTTTTCTCAATTCTTCTCCCTCTATTTCTTTGAAATCCTTATTGTGATCTACTACCACCTTCGCATATTCATCGCAGGTATCTGCGACAAAATACTCTTCCCCTTTGTTTCCTTTTTCCTTGTACCATGCCATGAGTTTTCTGTTTCTCTCGCATAATTCATACAGCGCATTCTCTTTTGGGTAGTACACCTTTTTGCTTACTCTGCAGCTACACTCATCATCCACAACTTTTCCGGATGGCAATGTTACCTGGATTCTTCTGTATTTATCGCACTTATCACATTTCTTTTTGTACCGGTAGTCCCAATCTATCGCCCAAAGAGTAACCTTAAAATGCTCCATTAACTCTTTCAACCTGGCTTGCTTGGCTTTACTTTCTGCATTCCGTATCGCCCTGTCGCACTCGTCTTTCTTTCTCTCAAAGTCTTTCTTCACCGACTCGAAGTTTCTCTTGATACCCTGCAGTTCCTTATTCTCTTTGCGCAGTTTCTCGATTTCATCGTTAATTTCCTTTTTTACCGATTCTCTAAGCTCATTCTTTAACTCTTCGATTTTCTCGTCAAATTCGCCTGGCTCAAAATAATCTCCATCATCCCAGTAACACATGATTTCTTACCTCCTCCACTTTTTCTATTTTCAGCACATAATATAATGCATCGGGTTCCGCACCCCACTCCGGATTACCTTTTCCAAAATGCAGGGTGCATTTGCAAACGACTTCCGGCGAATCCTTCGAGTATCCATTTCTGAATACTACAGGTACCGGCCACGGCTTCCGGATTTCTTCCGTTACCGCCTCTCCATATACCATCTGTCCGCCTACCAGGAGAAAACCGAACGCATTCATAAACCGGCTGTCGTAATACGGCTTGATTTCTCTGTATTCCTCTTTCTTTTCTCCGGAGACGATCATATCAAACCACTTCTTTTTTATTGGCAGCGTCAACATCGCCCTCCACCTTCCTTCTCTTTCAGATATTTTTCGCATTTTCGGTATACTTCCGGATCAAACTCTTTCCGCTCATGCTCGTAGGAACTGTACTCTGCCGGACTGCATCCAGCAATTTGCGACATTTTCATTATTGTTATTTTGGCATCTTTCCTCAGCGCTGCAATATAGCCTGCATACATTCCCTTCTGACTGTTCAAGTTCTGAATCTTAATTCTTTCCTTGATCGCCTCTGACTCTGTAAATCTCTTTACTTGATAAACCTCGCACTGCTCATTTTTGCAATCAAACAGGCATCCATGCCTGCTCTTTGGTCCATCAAAGAACCCCGCCACATATTTTGTGGTTTCTTTGCATTTGTTGCATTTTCCATTCAATACCATTTCTTAGTTCCTCTATTATTTGATTATCGGGCATATATAAGCCGTTTCTCCGAGCTTGTACGCCACGGTTACTCCGCAATACTTTCCAGTCGGTTTTAGCAACATACAGATTCTTTCATCTGTTCCTTGTATCTTTGCGCAATAACCGCACGTCCTGCACGAATACGGTATATCAATCTCTACGATTCCTTTATTCTTTCCCATCGCTCAGTACCTTCTTTCTATCTCGTGCTGCAGACCGGAACATCATCAATAACATTTCCGATACCGGCCTGCTTCTGTCTTTTCTCTTTGCCTTCTTGATTGCTTTGAGGTCGTACCACTCGCCCCGGTAGTTCATTCCGTCCGGAACATACACGCCTACCTGGTATGGGATTTCTTTCTTGATCTGCTCGTACACTTCCTCCGGCATCACGTAGTAATTGTAGTCTCCCAGGAAGTTGTGACCGTTCTTCGAGTGAAAATCCTCTACCGAGGACTTAACCTCGTAGCAGTAGAAGTCTCCCTTCTCTATGCCGGACACCGTGTTGTTTACCGGCTTGAATTTCATAAAATCCACCCGCACCGCATTCGTGGTGGCGTAGTCGAAGGTCACTTCCCTGGCCCAGTAAATTCTCGGATCATTGTTCGGGCAGATATGCCGCTGGATTGAGAGTGACAACATCGCCGTGATCTCCGGTCTTTTATTCTTTTCCATCCTAACACGGTCCTCCTTCCGCTCCATGAAATGCTCCCGCCGGGTACATCCATCGCCCCTTCACATACACATCATCGATTGTAAATTCTCCGGTAATCAGACTCCTCAACGCCTCGAAATCTCCGTGATATACACACGACTCCGCATCTCCGACGAATGTTTCTAAGTCGCATTTGTTATCCAGCGTGAAGTCAAGTATCTCTTCGTCTCTCTTCAATGCCTCAAACTCTTCCGGATATATCTCCTTTATTCCTGCAAACAATTTCGGGGTAGAGAATATGCACATCGCACAACTGCATCTATTCCATCCCGCTCTGTAACAAGGATGCGGATTGACTTTGTGCCTCTTTAGAACTTCCCACACGTCTCTTTCCGAATAGTCAATCACCGGCCGCCATTGATGCACTATTCTATGTGCTTTTGCTGGTGCGTTCGTTCTATGGATTTCAATTTCGTTGTACTTTGAACGCCCTTTTGACTCGCCTCGTCGTTCTCCGGAAACAACTAAAATCTTTACATTTTCCTTGGTCTGTTCCAAGTTCGATGTTACACTGTCCTGGACTGCCGCCTTTAGATTTCCACTGCACCAACGTCCCTGGTGGGTACCACCTTTTGCTGGAAATTTATGTCTCTTCCCTCCAAGCTGTTCTAACTCCTGCAGTCGGCTAAGATTTGACATCACCGTGTCTGCAACCATAATTTTCAAATATGCGCTGCACCATCTGCTACTCAAATCTCCTGTTTTTGCAGGAAATTTCATTCTATACCCCAGTTTTTTCAGTTCTGCCTCCATATCTTCCATGGCTTTTTCTTTAATTTCCTGACATTGTAGATAGTTTCTCGACAATCGGCACTGTCTCACTTCTCCGGTATCCGGATCAAGCCATTCGACCGGTTCGCTTGCGCCAATTCTGTACAATTCTCCGAAGAATCCATTGACCCTCCATGAAAGTCTCAGCTTTACTCCTTCCGCCTCTGCAAATGCTCTCACATAATTCTGTGTGCATTTCCAATCCATTCTTCTCTCCGGGTTACCACCATCAATATCATGGTGCCAAAACTCCATCCGTTCTTTTGGTACTCCGAGTTCCAGCAGTTTGTAATAGCAGGCTATGCTATCTTTTCCTCCGGAAAGAAGTATTGCAACCAGGTCGTACTCCTCAAACGGTAACAGTTCCGGCAGGAAAATCTTCTCAAAATGGGAAGAGTCTCTCCTGCCTTCAACTCTAGGAATTATCCTTTTGCCGGTACCATATATCGGTATATCCGGCTCTCCATACATAAGCGGCGTGTCTTTGGTACAATCGGCGTCTTTTATAAATCCCTCGCATTCCTGCATCGCTAACACTCCTTCTTTACATATAAATCACTGGTTCCTTCGACCACGCTTTTCTCTTCATCGTTAGGGAACTGGAAGCCATACTGTTCCAGGACTTTATACAGTGCCTTTACGCGCCCACCGCCTATTGTGTCGTATGTGTAATGCCAATTATCTACAAGATCCTCTTCGCCAGCCATTGCCGATACCATGCAGAGCAGTTTGTGTAAAACACTTAACCCTTCCATCTTCTTTTCGGCTGCTTCCAATTCTTCCTTCGGAGCATTGTAAATCTCACATCCCACAAAGAATTTCTTTAATGTGTTATGGCCGGTAAACGTCTCGTAACTCATCATCTGTTCAAAAAGGTCCGCTTCAACCTTCTTTTCGTCTGTAATTTTGTTGATCCTTCCGGATAAAATGCCTTCAATGAATGCTTTTCTTGTGCTGGTCGCTTCTTTCAGAATAGCCTTAATCTGCTTCTTATTGCGCTTATTCTGTCTTGCCTTTTCCTCTTCCGGCGTAAGCACCTTCTTTTCCTTTTTCGCTTTGCGAACCACATATAAAGTTCCGTATCGTTCCAGGTAAAACATCGGTTCGCCGTTGTCCTTGAACTTCATTGTCTTAGGCGGCTCCTTGTCCAGGCTGTAACTTTCCATACGTTCCCACTTATCTGTGTAAAATTCGCTGTCCGCCTCCTTCGGTGCTTTCTTCAATCCCAGCTTCTTCATCATCGCCACATAGAGCTTCATATTCTCCTGGCGTTTCTGCTCCTTCTGAGCATTGATTGCACGCCTTGCCAGGTCTCGGGAATCCGTGGACTCCTTCAAAATCTTATTCCTTGTCTTGATGTCCTTGATCTTTTCCAGCTCGTACATATCCGTAAGTGTCAGCTGGTAGCCGTCCTGTCGTTCCTTCTCCATCAATGTCTTGGAGTCCAGCTTCGCAATATTCAAACGGTGTCTAATGGTTTTCTTGCTGAAACCGGTCTTTTCTGCGATCGTGTCCTCTGTCTCTCCAAGGTCAAGCATCATCTGAAATCCCTGCGCCTGCTCCCAAATTGTCAAATCACCACGCTGCATATTTTCTTCCAGCATCGTCGATACCTGCTCTTTATGAGTCATTCCCTCCACAATTCTGCATGGCGCCTCTGTAGCTCCTGCCAGCTTTGCTGCCGCACATCTTCTATGGCCGATGATTGCAGTGTACTCTCCCGGCTCTCCTTCCTTCGGAATGACCGTCAAATTCTGCAGGATTCCATTCTTCTTGATGGACTCTGCCAGCTCAGTCAAATCTCCCAGGTCTTTTCTCGGGTTGTCCGGATGCGGATGTATATGCTCCAATCCAATATTCACAATATCTTTAGCTTCCATGTCTTATCCTCCTATTCCGCTTTTTTGCTCGCAATACAAGAGATATTGTTCTCGATCTTCTTGTAAGTATCATTCGCCATAAGAACCTGTAATACGGCATTAGATAACATTGTTTTTGTACTTTCGTCGAACGCCGCCTTTACATCTCTGTTCACCTGGTCTCTTACCTCTGCGATACTCTGATCCAGGTACTTTTTAATATCGTTATCTAATTTGAGATGTTCGCTTACATACTCCGCGAAACTGTATTCTGTATAGCCATCGCCTCTCATAGTGTTTTTGCCGGTGTAGACTCTGAACTTTCCTTTCTCGATAGCTTCTCTGACGCATCTCTTCATGTACTGCTTTACCGACATTTCTTCTCTTGGCGTGTCGTCCCATGGAGAACTACTGCCGATTACGATCTTCTCGTTTTCTACATATTCGTCCACAATTCCCTTTACTATCTCGTGAGCATCCTTTTTGATTTCCTCTTTGATTTCTCCCAAGACTTCTTTCTTTACGCTTTCTACAATTTCTCTTCCGATGCTGTTTCTGACTTCCACAACAACTGCATCCATGATTCCGCGGGCAAAGTTTTCAGTGTCAAACTCGATCTTCAACTTCCCATTTTCATTTTTTACCTGTGTATCTTCCATTCCCATTTCCTCCTCTAACTCTTCTTTCGATGGTTCATATTCATCTTCATAAAAATCGTCGTAACTCATATTGCCTCCTAAATGCGTATTCTTCAATCTCTAATTTTCGTATTTGCGAGTCTCCTGGGTAAAAAAATTTACCCCGCTTCTTTTTGAAGCAATTTCAGCAGCGGATGCCACGGTCTTGTACCACGGATACGTCCGATGATTTTCTTCAAGTCACACTCAGACTTCTCAATCTTGACATACCCCTTGTACTTGCCTGCGTTTCGCTCATTTACCGGTCTGTCGTGAAATCCGTCCGTAATCATAAACCTGTCCGGGCGTTCCTCATTCTCATTGAACGCCACGTAATGCTTGTTGCCGTGAGCGTAATACCCAACGATCACCATATTGTCTACCTCCCTTCGTATCTGTCGTGAATTGCTATCGGGTAGCTGATCCCCGTAATCTCCTTAAATCTGCTGTCTGATGTATAGAGGAAATTGCCGCCCATCATGTACCAACGCTTTCTGCAGTATGCAGGCTTGCAGTCAATGTACTCTTTACCCATAACTTCTCGTCTCTCTATGTACACGCACTGTCTAATGTCATCCGGCTCAAAAGGTCCTTTCTGTGCTGCCAGGACGTATAGCTCTCTTTGGTATGAAGATATTCCGTCATTGGTACAATCGCCTAATGGGTTTCTATACACTTCTGCTGTCAAGCAACTTTCAACCTCGTAGTTGGAGCGCATCCAATCCAGGACTTCGTCCCTGTGCTTACATCCGCTCCATATCTCGCCAATAAATACCAACTCATTATCAAATTTCTGCACCACATATACATCGTCGCCTGCCTGCTTTACCGCCTGCAGCTGAATGTATTCCTTAGTCTCCGGGTCAAATGCCACTTTCTTCTCGCAGTTCTCGGCCTTCATAAACCCTCTGACCTTATGAGTGCCAATGAACTGATCCAGCTTCTTCTCTGCATATCCTTCCGGAATATCCTCTTCATTTACTGCCACGTCTCCGTGTTCCTGGACTCCGTATTTATTGGAAATCTCGCACCAGGTACCTTCCAGGTTCAGTACAAATCCTTCTTTCTCAATTCTCATTTTCCTGTGCCTCCTTTTCTGCTTTGATTGCCGCTATCTTCACATAGTCCGGAATGTGAAAACCATTGATGATGTTCACTGCCTGCAGTTCCGTCAAATCGCACCTGGCCTGCAGTTCTTTCCGTAACTCTCTTCTTTTGCCAATGTCCTGCAATCCGTTTGCTGGCAGAAGCATTGCTCTCTTTCTGTACTCATTCGCTATCTCTCGTGTCAGAGTTTCCACTAACTCACCCTCTCCACGTAGTCCACGCAATTCTGTGGAATCTTCTCGTCCTTACAGAACCCATCCCAGCATTCCTGTAGGTCTTTTAAGTTCTGAGCGTCGAACTGTGTCTCGTCTCCGTCATTAAAACCGATATTGTAGACACCGCCACCCGATGTAACGACTCCTGTCGCCGCTTTTGCTAATGTCATTTCTGCCCCGCTCCTTTCTTTAATGCACAGAGCGTACACGCCGCTCCATCTAACTTACTTTTTTCAATTACTCCGGCATCCTCGGGTCTCTTCCAACAAGGATCGCCGCATACCGGACAGTTGACTTTCTCCCATCCAGGTTTTCCTTCCGGGCAGTTTTCTAATCGTGGCATACACAACCACCCGCCTCTATCGTTTGGTTTTCTCGGTTCTATCTTCATTCCTTTGCCTCCATTTCCTCCAATTCACGGATCACGCTTCTTACTGCCGATTTTCCGTTTGCATTGAGATGCCTCTGCCATGCTCCAACGGAAGGTGCCCATCTGAAACCGTTGTGTTTTAATACATCTCTTACTTCCGGCTCAGGCTTGCCCTCAAAGAACAACTGAACTCTCATTGCATCCGTATCTTCCTTGACCTTGAAAAACTTATTCTCACTTTCTTGGGTTCCTTTGGACTTTGTTTCCTGCAGGCTCTTAATTCTTCCTTCCAGTCTGCGGATGTTGGCGTTGTTGTTCGTCAGCGCATAGTCCGGGAAGCCAAGTCTGCCACAAAAATCCGGAGTTCTAAGGTCCTTGATCTGCTCGTCTGTGTAGCCCATATTTTGGAGAAGTTCGTCTCCTTTCTTCGTGTCCTTTAATCTGATTGCCTTATTGGCTTCCTTCATCTGCTCCTGGGTTTCTCTTAACTCGTCCACTTTCTCCTGCAGCTTTTCGATTGCATTCTCGTCGCTCGACTTGATAACATCCTTGCCGTAGAAGATGCTCTCAATCTTATGTAGGATTCCTTCCACCTGCTTGTAGTCCTCGTGGTTCTTATCCCAGGCTGCGACCTGCTTTTCTTTCTTCTTTACCGGGAAATTGCCTGCTCCGGAAATCATCACGGACGGACACATCATGCCAATCTGAATATCCTTGTTGATGTTCTGAGCCAATCGTCTTGAATATCTCTCGCAGAGTTTCGTAACCCTCTCTTCCTCAGAAGGTCTTGCCTGGATCACCTTCTCGCCCAGTTCATACGCTTTGTCAACCTGCGCCTTATACCCCGCCGTCTTGCTTCCTTCTTTGTAATCGCTGAACGACATCATATTATGAGCTGTCCTGGCCGCACTCTCGTTGATGCTGAAATATACTCTTTCCATTACGCCACCTCCAAATATTCTCCGATTTTCTCAACATTCAGTTTCACTACCGGGTACGTGCAGTAACCGCTTTTTACTGTTCTGCCGGTATCTTCACCCAGGCCATTGCTCTCAACAAATTCAACCGCCCAAGGGCAATTATTTGTATCAAGCACCACTTCGTCCTCCGCCAGTATGCTTCCTGTAATACATACCGTGATACGTGCGATAGGTCCGTCCTCTCTGTTCCAAATCTCGATTGCTCTGCTGTTGTCTGCCTGGTATCTCGCCACCTGCAGGAAGCAATCCTTATACACTGCCCATTCTGTCTTAACCTCTAATAATGCCATAGCCTTACGCCTCCTTCTTTGATTCTCTAATCTGCTTTGTCTTAATCGCACCATCAACAATGATCTGCAGCTCTCTTGCTGTCAGCCCTGCGTAGTTATTCATATCAACCTCTTCCTGGCTGATCCCGGCTTTTTTCAGCTGTCTCTGAAAATAACCCATATCGCCGTCGTAGTCGTACATCCGCTCACCTCCTATGCTGCTCCCAAGATTCTCTCTACGTCTGAACTTCTCTGACGCATCATCAACATTGCTGTCACTTTGTCAATCCGGCCGGAAGTGAGGCTTACGATGAAATCTGCTACCTGGTTGTGCATCTTGTACACTTCCTGGTACAATCTGTCTGCCTCGGCCTCGTAGCTGTCTGACTTTTCCATATCCAGGTGTTCTTCTTCCATCCAATACTCTGACTGGTTCTCAGCTTCTTCCATTTCAGCCTCTAAAACTCTTAACTTCTTCAATACTTCCTTCATACAAATACGCTCCTTTCAAATTTGCGAACTGTGTTTCACGTGAAACACTCATTTGCGAGTTCTTTGGGTAAAAAAATTTCTATGCTGCCTCTCTAATGTCGATCAGTTTGTCTATCCCTGTGTAAACACAGTCGCCAGTTGTGAATACCAAGCCATCCCATCTTACGTACTTAACTGTCTCTACCTTGTTGCCTGCTTCGTAAGGTGTGTGCCACTCTACAACCACCGTCTTTCCGTCCGCAAGCATCTTTTCTATCTTCTCAACATCTGCCATTCTAAAAACCTTCATACCGACTACCTCCATCGCTTTAAGTATTGTTTGATTATGTATATATTATACTTCGCAACTGCGTATTTGTCAATAGGTTTACTTCTAATTTGCGTATTTTATCAAAGTTTTTTTACAACAATCTCGTAACCGAGAGCTGTTACCATCTTTGAGAAGCTGTCGTATCTCATGCTCTTAGCGTTTCGATTGAGAGACTGGCTGATGTTCTGTCTCGTAATTCCCATCCTGTCTGCTAAATCCTGCTGGGTCATTTTCTCTTCGTCCAGGATGCAGCGGATCGTCTCCTCTGCATTCGCTGCTTTAATCTCCATCTGTTTTTCTCCTTTTTTTCTGTCTGACTGTTACTCTTGCCTTTGCGACCAGCGCGCCGGTCTTTGTTCTTTCCGGATCAGCGAACCTTAACCGGCTTCTGTTCATTTCCAGGTTCTCTGCATTGTCAATCAACACCAGGTTTTCTATATCGCAGTTGTCCTTGTTTCCGTCCAGGAATGATACCATCTTGCCTTCGGGAACTGGTCCGTTGTGTTCTTCCCATACTGCCCTGTGAACAAACTCGAACCTCTCCCATTGCGGACCGGTTTCTTTAACCTTCCGGATAAGATAACCGTCTGTCGTATGTGTGTACTCACCTACTTCCATGTGGTTTGCCGGGACATCACCTTTCTTAAACATCGTTGCCTTACACTTCTCATATTGCTCTTGGCTCATTGGCTTTCCCTTGTTGGCTGGAACGTGTCCTTTTTCAAACCTGCAGTCAACTCCGCTGATGATGTCATGGTTCTTCTTGTATGCCCTGCACTGTTTCTCGCTGAACTCTATTCCGAAATGTGCTGACACCAGTTCTGCAATCTCCTTTGTCTTTCTCCCTGCCGCAATGCTCCGAATGTAACTTTCCATTCCCTCCGGATATTTGAGGGAGTACCCCTTCGGAAACCCACCGGTAGTTCCGCTCTTTATGCCGTACCGGTTCTTCGCATTCTTTATCACCGCATCAGAAAACACCATTCCGTACTTCTTATCGAACCCCTGCTGATTTATCAACTCTGTAACCTGTTTCGTGGTTCTGCCTGGAACATTCTCACGCAGCCAGGCGATCACTTCTTCGGGCCAACCTCTCATTTATGGTTCGCCCCCCCCGCATGAACTTCGAGCATTTCCGGAACCGCCTTCTGTCTTTCGTACCCATACTCGTCCATGTGCTTCATAGCCTTGTACTGCAACTCTCCGTTTTTGATGATCTGCTCGCTAATGTCGCATATAGCGTCGGTTCTCTTTAACTCGCTTTCCAACTCTTCTCCTGTCAGATCATCGTCTCCCAGCTTTTCCAGCTGAGCGAACAGGTGGTTGTTCAAATCTCCTAATGTATTCTTCATATCTCCATCTCCTTCCTTGCTTCGTCCACTGCCAACTCCATCGTTGTATTGAACGGCGTGTTGCAGTCCTCCATCTTATCGAATAATTCGACCGCCTTCTGCAGGAACTCTTCGCCGCCTGCCAGTTCCTCGTATTTTTCTTCTTCCAGGTTTCCGCTTTCATATAACCCCTGCAGATAATTCTTTACATCCTCAGTTCTGTCGCTCTCGCTCATTGCTCTGCTGATTTCACCCATAAGCACCTCATTGATTACTGCAGGCTCTTCCGTGATATAGAACCTTGCATTGCCGCTGATGCTTCCGCTGATTTCGTACCTGGTGTCTGTATGTTCTTCCATCAGAATGCTGCCTTCAATGCTCACATACTCCTTTGCCTGGGTGTCTGCTATCTGATCCAGTCTATCAATCAGCTGCTTCTCATCGCTGGAAATCGCAACCACAGTTACTCCAATGTCGTCCGGGCATTCCCAGCATCCAGCTAATATAAATAAATTTACCGTTTTATTCATCCTTTGCCTCCTTCCAGTCGCTTGCAATCTCTGTGACCGTTCTCTCCAAAATCTTGAACTTCTCCGGATCGATCCAGCTCGGTATCTCTCCGTTTCTTACTCTCTCCTGGTATCGTTTCAAACACAGCTGCTTCGCCAGTACTGATCTGCCTATTGGAACGAACACGCCTCTCTGCTTGTCCCAGGCAAATGCTCCGTACTCCACGTTTTCAACTGCAGCTTTCATAGCCTCCACTGCTGCATCCAGCGCATCCAACTCTGCCGGGCCAGGTGGTGCTTCTTCAATGTCCCGTATATTATGCAGGTACGTTTCCAGCACTGCCGCATTTTCTCTATATGTCATATCATCACCTACCATTCAATCGGATAGCCGGTCAGATTTTCGCACTGCTCCAACTCTTCTGTGAACATTGATTCGTATAACTCCTGCAATTCAGACTTGCCCCTAAAATTGGTGTCCTGCAGATTTATCCAAAAACTGAAATCCTGTTCCGGGTTCAACCTTTCCAGGTTTTTTCTTAATTCAAAATCTGCCTCTGTCATCGGCTCTGCTGGCAAGCTGGCTATCTTTTCCTCTCTCGCCTTGGTAAGAATATATCTGCCTTCTTCAAACACCTGCCGGATGATGTTGTTCATTGTCAGTTCTATGCTTTCTTTTCGCATTCTACCTATCACTGCATACATATCGCATTCCGCATCATCTAATAGTCTCAAATCATCTATTCCACAGTCAAACACTGCTCTTACTAATTCTGTATTCATTCTGCATCCTCCTCTTCTTCCGGATGCCAGTGATACTTGCAATCCGGATTTTCGCATCTACCATTCCACATCGTACTACCACATTCCGGGCAAGTGCTTGCCTCGTATGGTCCTCCGCCTAACATCAAAGCACCTCCTCCAACTCAAACCCTTAAATTCTATGTGTCACTTTATCACGTTTCGGACAATCTTTCGGACTATTCATTCCGAAATGCGATTGACCTACATCTTTTCCACTTATGGTACAGTAAAATGTATATCCACTATGTTTGTGTGACTTATCATACATACAACTGTCACATCTATCACATCTTGGCGTTCCTGTTTTCATCGTTTCCTCCTACAAATACGAGCAGCCGTACCTCTTTCGGAAGGTCTCTCTGCCGCCCTTATGAATAATCTGCTTTACTTCACCTTCCTTTCGGTCCGCATCGATTATTCGTGCAAATTCATCTGCCTTCTGCAGGGCGTATTCCTTTTCCCAGGCCAGCTGTCCGATAATCTTTGACATTCTCTCTGCCATAGGGTTTCCGTGTATTCTTTTTAGGATTTCTCCCATATTGTGACAGTTATTACATACCGGCACTTTCAATCCGTCTTTCTCACTCAGTTCTCTACCGGCGGTGCCGAACACCAAATGATGCTCGGCTTCCGACGGTCTGCCGCAGATAAAACAGATTTCCGGATAGTCTGTCACTATTCCTTTGCTCACCGCTTACACCTACTTTCTGTTTCCAACTCCAACGATTACCAAGAACGTAAATACCACTAATGCTGCCATAGTCTCGCCTCCTAACCGTAAATTATTTCTCCAAACAAAGCGTACTGAATGATTGCATCCGCAACCTCCGCATCTACCATACCGCAGTCAATATGTAATTCATGATCGATCACCTCGAAAATATCACTGCTCTTAGGCTGTTCTGCATACATTCTAATTCCCTGCAGGAGTTTCGCCTTTGTCAATTCATACGTCGCATCTTCCTCATTATCGTGAATGAGGATTGAACCGCCTTTTGAGATAACATCACTTGCAAAATTAAACTCTATCCCACACCTTGGCTCTGCTTTATCAGCCCAGTAAGTAATTCCACCTTCCAGTGCTGACACCATGATGTCGTCTATGTCCTCTTTAGATATAACAACCGTCGCAATAATCTGAACCCTGTCGTACTGCTCCTCTATCTCTTTTTTCTTGAAATGTGCAATCAGTTCTGCCATAACTCTGCTGACTTTTCTAGCATTCCAGCTCTCGTTTGTTTTTCCTTCGCATAATCCCTTTGCGATTTCCAATGTCTCCGTAATTTCTTTTGCACTTCTCATGCCTTCTCTCCGTCCTTTCTCGTTTGTTTTATTGCTTGCGCAACTCTTTCTTCATATCCAAACTTAAAATCCACGCCTGCGTCCGTAAACGCTGTAAAAATGCTATCCTGCACCGCCTTGACTGTCGCCCAGTCCGGTTCATCGTCCTGCGTTCTGATACCGAACTGAACCATGTAGTCCTCGATCACGTGCCACAACTCATATTCCAGCTCGTCCATACATCCGAGTGCCGATACGTCCACGACCGTCGGTGCTGTTATTTTCTTTCCGTCTGCCAGTTCCAGGTCTACTGTGTCAATCTCTTCTCCGAACTCACCGCCTTTCTTGTGGTGTGCCAGGATGTCGCCTGCAAAGTCATAGCCTCTGTCGATCATAGCCTCGCTGTTGTCGTCGTACAGTCTGAAACATCCGGCCAGTTCGCCCTTCTCGTGTCTCTGCAGAACTTCTTCCCAGGTCAGCTTTCGCATTCCCAACCAGGTGTAACCCATTATTCATCGCCTCCTTCATAATCTGCCCCGCAATATGGACACTTCGTTACTCCGTAGCAGTTAAACATCTTTCCGCATTCTTTGCAGGTATCTAACTCTCCATTTCTCTGCCAATCTTCCAGCAAGCTACTTACGTGCTGCCAGTCCAGTGCCTCGAAAACTTCCTCTGCCAAATCGTCCTGCTGGTTGCACTCCTGCAGGATGCTGTTTCTCGTGTACACCGTATCGGATAATTCCGGGATGTAACACGGATCATCCGGTCTGTGGTAAAACGCATCTTCGTCTTTGAAGATATGTCCCTGTCCGTAGAACTCACGGACGATCTTCTCGCCTTCTCCGTTTTCATCCGGCGGCGTGTAACTGCCAACCAGTACCGGGATGTTTACTTTCTGCAAGGCCTGCGACAGTTCCAATATCATGCCGTCAATGGCTTCTGCGTCCTTTACAAGCTCCCTTGTGGAAGGAACTCCGCTCGTTCCGCTTCGCTTGGCTTCTATCCACATTTCAATATGCTCGTCGATGTCGAAATCTTCGTAGTAGGATTCCAGGCTGTCCTTGAAACTGTCCGCCTGGTTCTCTTCATCAAAATCAATCGTCATTGAGAAATCTTCGCCTGCAGGTGACGACTGCCCGATTTCAACATAGGTTCTTCTGTTGTCCGGCTCAATGTATGCTTCCCAGTTCCACCCCATTTCTTCTGCCTTGTCGAGAAGCATTTTTAAGCCTCTCGATATGTCCTTGTATTCTTCCATATCCTTATTCCTCCGCATCTGCGTAGTACGCATCAAATGCAATACCGGCATTTACCAGTTTATCTTCCAGGTAATTACCGTAGCACCAACCGTCTCCATCTTCCCAAAAACTGTCCCAGGCTTTCTCTAACACCTCTCTCGCCTTCTCTTCATCATCTTTGCTTACAACAAACACGCAATCCATCCAGTCGTTTAACTGCGACTGCACTCTGATTACGCTTTCCTTTAATACTTCCACGCCAATATTCATTGCGCCTTCTCCTTTCTCAGATGTAATAGCAACTGAAATTCCAGTGATGCCCGAACTCATAATACAGACCGTATCTCTCGAATATCTTGTCAAATTCTTTTCTGACCGAAGGAAGGATGCCGTAGTACAGCATCTCACATACCGGTCCTTCAAAACTCATGCTGAGAATGTGTTCCGGATTAACATATTCAAAATGTCTCTCCGGCTGGTCTGCCACTTCGATCAGATGCTCCCTGTCGTTGTAATAATATTTTCCGTTCTCCGGATCGTAACTCGTGTACTTCTTTCCGTTGAAGTAAATATCAACGTCCTGCCATAACCCATGCTCCAGCAGAAACTCTCGAATCTCCTTTGCCAGGTTCTCAATCTGCTCTGCTGTCAGCTTTGTCGCTGTGCTCACGCAATCGCCTCCTTTCTAGCTCTCTTCTTAACCAGTCGTGCCGGGTACTGCGGCTGGTTCTCTCTGTATTCTTTCAGTCTCTCCCTTGCCTCTTTCTTTGTGTATTCGGTCAAGGTGTACTCCCAGCCGCACCCATAATTTAACTGCAGCTCCCAGGTGTCTATTGTCTTTCTCTCGTATGCCATCCTACGCAACCTCCTCTTTCTTCGGTTTTCTGCCACGTCTCTTCGGCTTCTCGGCCGGCTTTTCTTCCTTGACCTCTTCTGCAGGTTCCTCGGCCACTGGCTCCTCAACCTTCTCTTCGGCCGCCGGTTCTTCCTTGACTACCGGCTCTGCTGGAAGCATAACATCCAGCTTATATCTCTTTGTGATGCTCTGAATCATTGTCGCTACCTCTGCGCTTACTTCCTGGATTTCTTCCTCGGTAAGTCCTTCTGTCAAGCTCTCTGTCTCGGTCCAATATCCTGCATTATCCAGGAAATGATTTAATACCTTCTTTGCTCTATCGTGTTTTACGTCCCACTTCATATCGTTTACCTCTCTTCCTTTTCTCCGGCGATCAGTGCCAGTACCACTACTCCATTTATCAAAATTGCTACCAAATTCTTCGCTCTCATACCGTCGTATATGCCGACCATAAAGTTGATGAACAACACCGACTGCAGGAACTGTCTCAATTTCTTCATTGCCAAATCAGCCTCCTTTATGATAGACTTAACAGTTGAGAGGCGGTGTTGCTGCCTCCCGACCGTTAAGGGAACTACTTAATCAATCAAACCTAACCATTTCAGAATTGCCGTAATCACTGACACAATCATGATTACTATGGTGGAGATTATGCTGGCCTGCTTTTCTCTCTTCTGTAATTTAAGGTTTTCGATTTCAAGTAGTTCCTTTTCCTTTGTGGAAAAGTTTTTCTTCTTACCTTTCTTAACCAACTGGTAATTCCTCCTTCCTTCGGATTTAATCAAATTGTTTTGTTTGATTATGGTTATATTATAACTCGCACTTGCGTATTTGTCAATAGATATACTTCTATTTTACGAGTTTTTGCCAAAATGTTTTCGCACTCACGAGAACTTCTGCAATTTCCGGATCATCTGCGCTACCTGGTGCATTACTCCCTATTTCATTTGCGAGGACCGCAAGCCCGCATGGTTGCTTGGTACATTGTAAGATTTCTTACACGATTTCTTCTAAGGTTTCTACAAGGATTCTTTATTAGATATTAGAGATTAGATAATAGATATTAGAGATAGTATAATATATGCTCATTTGCGTACTCTCAAAAGCGTATTTTATCCACAAATGCGTGTGGATAATGTGGATAATTACACCTCTGAAAACATATGGGCCTATGACTTCGTACACGGTTCAATACCGGCTTTTAGTCTTTAGGCATAGGATAGGTACTAAAATCGCCTATCGTGTCTCGGGAACTTTTCGTCAAAATGCCCGGTCTTATTTTGGTTATTTTGTATATTGATTTTACCTGCGGTCTTGTTCCGCTTTTCTGTAATAAAAAAAGAGCCTACAACCCCTGCGGATCATAGGCTCCCTTACTTACTCTACTGAATTGATGAAATCCTGGCAGTCCAGTTCCCGGTATGCCTTTTCAAAGGTTTCCTTCGGACTCCATGATACATAACCATCCGGATATTTCACGGCATACCCAGGTACTCCGTTCTTCTCCTTCGGCTCAGCTTTTACAATTTTCACGCCGATATAGTTTTTCATAATGCCACCGTTTCCTCCTGTTATTTTACTCTGATGGTGTCTCCTGCGATAATAAGGTTCGGATTCTCAATGCCGTTGAGCTGAGCAATCGCATTGACCGTAGTTCCATACTTCGCTGCAATACCGAAAAGTGTATCTCCGCTCTTAATGGTGTAATACTTCTTGCTTCCGGCGTTGATTGCATCCTGGACCTCCTGCCATCTACTACCAAGAATGGTTCTTCTCACTTCATCGTCACCGTACTTACCGGCCCACACTTCGTCCACAAGCTCCTGTACGGATGCTTTGTCGATGTGATTGATCGCATCCTGTACTTCATTGTATCTGCTACCGAGAGCCGCCTTTCTTGCGTCACCGCCGCCGAACTCGTCTTTCATCGTTCTGTAGAGCAGATCGAGTGTGCTTCCTTCCGGCTCCGAAACCTCCGGCTCCTTCGCTTCATCTCCTGCGTTGGCAGAAAATCCATTAAGGCCTGCTTTCTTGATTTCTGTTTCAAAATCACGATAGCAAAAATCCTGATCCACGGTTCTTCCGCAGATTGTCTTGTCGGCAATGTAGTTATGCTCTCCTCCGTACTGCCAAATATCGTGACCTGTTACCGGCTCATTTGAAGAATATTTCGCTACCCAATGAGTGAACCTTTGCAGGCGATCGTCGTCTACGTGTGCCTGGAAATGCGAATCAGATGTATATACTCCGACAAAATATCCAGCCTTCTCGCATCTGTCACAGAATGCAATTACAATATCCGTGAGGACGTCTCTGCTGTTGTTCAGCATCTCGCCTTCCACATCGTAGTAGATAGGATATTCAAACTGCTTTCCTACAATGACGGACAAAAAATGATCCGCCTCCTGTTCCGACTCCGCAACAGACTTTGCATTGCCGAAATAGTATGCACCTACCGGAAGTCCGATAGCCTTACACTGTGCATAGTAATTTTCAAACTTGCTATCCTTGTACTTGCCATCATCTGCTCCTGCAGCTTTAATGATAGCAAATCTCACTCCTCTTTCGTTCCTGGCCTGCTCGATGCTCATATCTCCCTGCCAGTGTGAAATATCAATACCAAATAGTTTTTCCATAGAAAACTCCTCCTTAAATCAAAATAAGGGGCAGCTTTTCAGCCACCCCGATGTGATGCTTTTTCAGAACTTACGCTTTGATTAACTTTCCTTTTTTGAGAAGATTAACCATCTTGGTGTTCTGCGCTGCGGTATATGCGTAATTTGTAATTCCATTTGCGGCTGCAATCTTGGCCCGGTGCGCCTTCGATGTGTCTTTCTCGCCCACTGCAGCAAGCGCCGCAATGATAGAACCCGACGCCCCTTCATACTTAGGGTAATAGGCGTTTCCACGTCTCGGATTTCCGGAAACAACAACCACCGTGTGTCCTTTGGTCTTTGTGACAAGCACATCGCCGTTGAACAGTTCAGTTTTGGAAGTTACCGCAATCGGTTCCATAAACTGTCCTGTTGCTTTTAATGCCGAAACTTCGGACGCTGTGTTGAAATTTCCCGGATCAAAGCCAGCCTGGATGCAGCACGCTCTCACGAGTGAACTGCAGTCTGCCTCTGTTTTTACAGAAATCTTTGCGAGCTTTCCGGCTTTTCTCAGCTGTTCGATTACATTGCTTCTGTGTCCCTGGCAATATCCGATATTGTCGTTTCTGCATCCCTGCAGCATAGCTTCTGCAATGGCATTTGCTACCGTGACTCTCTTGGGTCTCAGACAGTACCAGCCTTTTGAATGGACGTAGTATGCTTGGGTCGATACCTCGTTTCCAGTCTGATCTCCCGGCTTTCCTCCGGAGACATGACCGTTCTCGTCAATTCTTGCGCTTCCGACTACTAAACTCATAGTTTTTCCTCCTAACAAAAATAGGGCAGTCTTTCGACCGCCCTGTGCTTACAATATGTTCTTAGATTACTCCTCGTCCTCGCTGTTGGAACCGATGTTAGCTGAGTCAGTCAAGCCTTCACCGATGATGTACGCCACTACGGACGCTCCCGCCATAATGAGTGCTGTAACCTGTGTTGCCGTGTTGTCTGTGCCGCCAGTAGCCAGGATCATCATAGATACGAATGACGCTACCGCAGTCCATAACTTTCTGCTTGTAAGTTTTCTAACCCAATCAATTTTCTTCATGTTTCTTTACCTCCTGTTATAAAAATGAATTTTTTTCCATGCACTTCTGATAAACTTTGTCTATCTCGGCAATGGCATTTACTGCTTTGCTGTTCTTATATTCCGGATGCTCTGCGCAATAACGCTCGTAGTCCGAAACATCATCCAAAATCTGATTGAAGAACTCCTCGGAATGTTTGACATCCCTTCTCAACTCATCGGCAAATCGCAGGATTCTTGTGCGGCATTCGTCCGCATCATCTTTATCCATACGCCTTTCGAGCTTGTCGTGCTTTTCTCCCAGGTCTTTTAACTCTTTCTGCACTGATTCCAGCTTATCCATAATGTCCTTATTCATCGACTTTCCGATGGCTCTCATACCGTTTCTGATAATCTTTCCAACTGCAGACCACGGATTTACCTTGATGGGCGTAATCTGCACCAGTGTCAAGAACAGCAGTAGCGCTCCACCACTTGCAAGAATTTCATTCAAAGACATTGGCTCTTTTACCTCCTTCCCAAACGCACCGTAGTTCCCGCGGTACGTCCGTAATATCTGCCGCCTTTTCACCCAAAATGACCTCTATTACTGCATAAAGAATGGCATCCGCACGTGGGTCCTTATCGAACCGGTACAGATGCCACACCAACTGATTATGCAGGTTCAGCAGACTTTCTTCGTCTGCCTCGGTATTGAGCAAACCTAACTCTGACGCCGCCCTTTCCAGGCGGTCATAGTTGTAAAATTCTGCGTAGCGGATCATGCCTCGTATTTCTCGCCTGTGATTTCTTCGTACTCGCTTGCTGTGAGCTGTCCAGCTTTTACGAATACTGCAACGTCCTCTTTCGTGTAGTAACCTTTGTCATAGTACCTTTTTGCTGTGTTGAATAATCTTGATTTTGTTACTTTCTTTGTTGCCATGTTAATTTACCTCCTGTTCTGTTGTGTTTGTGTCGGCTGCCTCCTGCATCTGATTCAGAAGAATATCCGCAAGCGTCTCGTCCTGTGAACTCTGTGTCTCCATAATCTGCATCTGATTCAGAAGTGTATCGGCTGTCGCCTGTTCCTGCTGTTCAAACTTTTCAAGAATCACTGACATCTCGGCGGATGCCAAAATCTCTAAATACTTCTCGTATTCAGCGAGACTCATTTGGCATTCGTCATACTGGAAGGCGTCGTTATCTTCCGCGTCCTTAACTTCTGTGATGTTCTTTCTGAGGTAGACCGTCGTTTTCCCGACCTCCACCTCCTGCGGCTCGCTGTAGCCTGTTACGGTTTTCCATTTCATTTCGCTCATTCTCCTTTCTGCTATGCTTTGAAACCATACGTTTTAGCTGCTTTACATTGGCTTTTGGTTTGATATATTTCAAATACGAATCATACATATCTGCATGTTCGTACCATCCTAAATGTGATAGAAGCTGCTCTGCGTCGTAAAAAGTAATTCTTTCCTTCTTATCCATTTTTGTCGCTTTCCGGGTAGTCCTTATCATGTGGCTCTTTCGCATGATTGTCTTATCTCGATAGAACAGGTAGCCGCATACATCGAGCGGTCTGCCGTGGATTTTCCCTTTTCGGTCTTTCCATTCAATCGGAAACACTTGATGATTGTGGTTGATTTCCATGTTGTATTCACGCTTCATGTACTCAATCGAATCTCGCTCCACTTTATGTAACTTTTTCTTGTTTGGACCGAAGGCAATAATATCATCCATGTGCCGAATGCTATATTCTACGCCGTCCTGTTGACTTAACCAGTGGTCGAACGGCGTAAAAAGAAAGTGTATATGCCATACGCTAGTAGGCGATCCTGGAGCCAATCCAAACGGACTCGCACGAATCACCTTGTCATTTTCAATATTGAAATCAGCATCCTTCACTTTTTGATGCCAGCGCTCAATCAAAATATCTTGATCCACCGATGGGTAACAATGATGTACGTCCATCTGCAGGCAATACCGCGTCCCCTTCGGATCTTTCCGAAGCCATTTACTAATAGCCTGTGCCGTTTGCAATGGCCCGCGATTTTTCAATGAGCCATGTGCATATTCATAAAGGCTTTTCATCACAATAGGTCTTATCTGAGATATGAGAACGTGTTGTATCATCTGATCGTATTTGAAGTGCGGTTTTGCAATTTCTCTACGCTTCCGCTTTATTCCCTCTCGTATTTCGCACAATTCGTATGTCTTAAATACGGTTGAGTGATTCTTCATTATATCGTGCACCTTCTCTGATTCCTCGTCGATATTCTCAATGACTTCCCGGACACACCGTTTCTTCATCTTGCCATTTTTGGATGCTTCCAGGATGCAGGCTTTGATATTCTGAACCTCGATTGCTGGCCCAAATATGTTGTTATATGTTCTCACAATTTTGTGTAACTTGCTGCTTATCGCCTAAAGAGCTTTCGTTTTCTACTAACCCTTTCCCTTGACACCGCATTTTCGTGCGGCCGGCTTAATTTCCCCTCGATCCCTTATGGGTAGGTGTGTTTCAACGCCCTGTGGGGTAGGATAATCACAGGCATTTGGTTAATGCCCCATGTAAAGATAAGCACGAGCCGGGCCGATGTTCCAATTCGAGTTAGAAAACGGATTGTTGACGTTGAAGGCGGCCCCGACGTGGAGACCGTTGTTGCAATTCGCGCCCCAAATGAGGAAGGCCCAGGAAGCGCCTGTGAAAACCCCTGTTTACAAGCGTACAGCTTTATATCCTTTCTAAAAATTCAGTTATGTGGGGGCGGTCCCCCACTCCCCCCCGCGGCTACGCCGCTATGGGCTGTTTATAAGCAAGAGCCGGGCCGATGACCCAACTCGAGTTAGAAAACGGATCGTAGACGGCGAAGGCGGCCCCGACGCGGAGACCGCTGAGGCAAGCCGCGCCCCAAACGAGGAAGTTGAGCTGCGCCGTCGAGAACCAGCAACCATCCGGCTGATATGTGGTTTCTGAACCGCTGACATCAATCGGGAACTCTCCGTACTCCGTCATTTTGGTTTTCTTAATATATCCTCCGTTGGTTCCTGCAATCGTAATTCCGGTGTTCGTATAACCGGTACCGTCGATATTGTATGGCGGATACGGTTTCGTCAAAATCTTTCCGCTAGTTGTATAGACTACGCCGTATGTACGATCCCATCTGTCGCCATAATAGTTTTCCAGCCAAAAGAACTTAACTGCTACATTTCCGGATGTTCCATAGAACATCCCCTTGCTCTTTAATGTGCCGGTTGCTAACAAATTGGATGCCTGCGATCCTCCGGTATAATGACCGTTGCCAAACGTCGCCTGCAGGTCTGTAGATTTTCCAAGCAGGAACAAAAGATGTGTTACCATCTGTTTATCCATCCAGTCGTCAAACTGCCAACCTACACCATTTGCTTCGATTTGTGTCTTTTCTGTGGCGCCTGTCTGCGAGTTCATAGGTGTCTGACCGGCGATTGAACGAACCTTGCTCGATACGCTTGAACCCTCGAACATTGGCAGATAGATATAATCCAACTCGTTACCGTTATACATGTGTGCATAGCATTTATAATCGTTATCAATCTGCTGATCTGATACACGAACATGCTGGATTCCATCTACGCCCTCCCAGCGCTTGAAATACATCTTTGGAAACTCTACCATTGCATTTCCACTGTAGGACGCATTGGCGACGTCGGATGTACCGCCACTCTTTTTCTTGGTCTGATCATCGTGATCCAGCTCATAATCTACCGATCCATCATATTTCAGCATGACCGGTCTAGTGCCAGTGATGAAGAACGCATTCGCCCACTGTCCAAGATCATAAGCTCCTGTGGACTGATTTACCGTCATAGGCGACCATCCTGCATTGTCAACATCGGACGGATATGAAACCCTTGTCTTGGGATTGCTATCGTTCTGATCAATGTCAAATCCGTACAGCTGATATTGTTTCGGTGTAGCACTTGCTCTGTTTGCCGGATTCCGGTTGAACACGTTGTAATCTGAATAAGGGAACGCTGTGTAGTAATACGTGGTTCCGTTCGTCAAGCCTGTGTCCTTATATGGGGTTGTCGCATACTTTCCAAAATCCTCTCTCTTAATGTCAAGGACTTCAACTCCGGCTTTTTCCGTATTCGGATAATCGGTGTCCTTTCTCATAATCTTCACGCCTGCAATCGTGCAGAGCGTCTGACCGTCGATCACAGTATCGCTCGGTTCCTTGATAAAGAGCTTTACTTCTCCATTGCCTGCAGTTGCTGAAAAAGAAACCGTATTGCTCGGCGCAATTCCTCCGGAACCGCTGTCTGTAATTTTCTGCGATAAGCTTTCGACAGCCTCTTTTACAGCATCCAATGTAGGCTTATCTGCTACTTTAATTGTCTGTTTCATTCTTAAACCTCCTATTTTTCATCATCAAAGGTCACCATAAGGCACCCGTCGTCGCTTACTCCGAGTTCTATTCCCGATAACGACTCTTCGAGTTGTTCTTTTAAGAAAAGTGTATTTTCCAATAGCTGCTTTGGTGCGGCATTGATATTATCTGCGTGAGCAGGATCGGTCACTTCCGTTACCATGATTGAGTTGGAAAACGTAGGGCTTTTTGATGTGTATTCTTTCATTCTCTGCTACCTCCTTAAAATACGTCATTCAGCACAAAGGTCTGCTCGGCATCGTCGTCTTTTCCTTTTCTTGAGAAGGTTTTGATGCAAACTATGTCGCCCTCTGTGTCGTACAGTCCTATTTCGCTGATTTCCACTCCTGCGAGTTCAGTTTCTCCTAAGGTGCATTCGTACCGGCAAGTTGTAGGTTCTGGAAAAGAATATCCATCAATTTCCTTGCGATACACTTCTTTGTTTAATTTCGACTGCATATCGGTCGGAGGAATGACGGTACCATCAGCTGTAACGCCACCAGTTCCGAAAGCCATTCCGACTAATTTCGGAAGCGTGATCGCTCCAGCTCTTGCCTTTACCAGCTTTTCTCTGCCTTTTTTTGTAATGACTACGTTTTTTGCTTCGCTCATTAGATTGTCTCCTTTCTGTAAATTGAATTAAAGTTCCTTGAACCGTCAAGTGCTCTCTTGCCGTCCAGGAACCAGTAATTCCGAGTTTTAATAATAACCTCGCCGCTTATGCTTTCGGGTGCTCGTTTTGTCTCGAACGAATTTAGCACTGTCATTCTTATATTGCCGCGGCTATTCTGTAGCAATATATCTCCATTGAGTTGTTTTTTCCCATTAAGGTATACAGATTGCCAAAAATCACAATCATAAATATGTGTTATCTTTTGAGTTATCTCCTCCTCTGTTTTCTGCGACCAGGCTGTATAAAATTTTGCAACAATCCTTTCGTCTATACAGAATTTCCCGAAAATGTTTTTTATGTTCATTTTTGCGTTATACAGTCTAGTCGCATTTAGCTTTTCCTTTCCGTCTAAATTCCATCTTCCGTCCAAGGTTCTGAGTTTCCAAAAATTCACACCGAATGTACAAATGTGTGAATTACTTATTGTCCCTTCTGTCCTTATCGTTGACGCATAACGGAATGCCAACTTAGCAGCTTCAGTATTTTCCATATTCCCCATATTGTATCTAAACCCAAGTATGAGGTTATAATCCCTGCAAGCATCAAGAAACAGGTTTCCATCCAGGTCCCAACTTCCGTCAAAAGTTCGACATTTCCAAAAAGGTACATTGTAGGAAAAAATAATTTTTTTTAGCAAAAATTTTTCGAGTGCCCTGTGGTCTACTGCATATTCTGATCGATAGTTAATTGAGAATATTGTATGTGACTGTTTTAGCTCGTTCAGCAACGCCTTTGCTCTTTTTGCTGGTAATATTCCTTCGCCCATAAAATATGCCTTAAAGGCATTTGGGTGTGGAGCCACGAAACCATAATCTCCCGGATCGTTGATGTCTGCAATTCGTACATCAAATCCGGTGGCTGTTTTTAAGTACCCTTCCATCCGATACGGTGTCATTGGCGCCCGATAGTCTCTCTTTCGGTAAATCAGCTGTCGTCTCTCCTCGTATGGAAGATTTTCTCGCACCGGCAGTCCCCACTTAATCTCGTGGTACATCAGTCCCCATGTGGCAGTTTCCGGAAACAGCTGGTTTAGAATATCCTCAGCTATTTCTCTTGCCGTGTCGTATTCCTGGCCCATGACCTCGTACAGCCACTTTCCGACATAGGAATTGTCGTAAAAGCCATCGGACACTGAGGCAATCATGTTCTTCGCACTCTCGCTGACCGGGAAATTCTCTAAATCAAACTTTTCCACATTCCCACCCCCTAACTAAAATTAAGGGTACCGGTGTCCGGGTACTCCTCACTTTTAAGAGTGATGTTCTGCATTTTCCCATTCATTGTGAATGTTTCAAAGTCCTCGACTCCTGCGATTGTGGAAATCAGTGGTCTTGCATCGTTGTATCTCAGAACTCCTTCGGTTTTCGCCTGCGCATAGACCGCTCTCACGGCTTCCGTAAAGTCTGCCTTGATCTGCTCGATGTCGGTTGTTTCATCGTAGCTGAGGCCTGCAATAACATAATTTATAGCAACCGTTGTGGCTGCCGCACAAGTCAGTTCTGCTGTTCCTGTAGGAAGCAGTCTCGCTGACCTGTCATTTGGAGAAACGATGTAGTTATACACATCCTGCACCAGCTTCGCATTGGCCGGTTTTCCGTTTCCGTCTACCAGCACCAGCTTCACTGTGCCAGGACCGTTCCAAACTGGAATGACTATCGCATCTCCTGCTCCTGCCTGCTTCGCCCATCTCTTATAGTCCGTATCGTTCCCCAGGTAGGTCATGCTGTTGTCGTACTCTGCAGCAATCCTGTCGTAAAAATCATCGTCTGTCTCTCTTTCAGTACCGCCACGAATAGGCTCCGGATTGTTAATCTCGGTCACATTCTTATTGGGTACCATCATCAGCACGACCGTATTCGCCGCTACATTAGAACCTGTGCCTGCTTCAACCGCTGATACCGATATAAGCACTGATCCTTCGCTTCCAACAACCGCATCCTCTGTGGTGGCATACTCAATCGACGGGCCGGTTTCGGTTGCCGCCGTACAGAATACCGTTCCGGATAAAATCTCGGTTCCTTCTGCAGCTGTGATTTTCACATAGCCAAAAGCTGGTTCCGCTTCGTGCCTTGTAAGATGCACCTGGCGACCGTGTAGGTCTAGCCATTCATCCCAGGCATATTCCGGAAACGCAATCATCAGTGCCCTTACGATATGGAAATTGATAATTTCGTCTTTTTCCAATGCTGCAGGCATTGTCATATCATACGGAAAACCACCCGGCATATCGTCGATGTCGTCCGGCAGGTTGTTCATCATTCGCTCGTGAATTTCCTCTGCCGAGTTTCCTTCCAGGAACTCCGGTCTGTTAAATTCCGGCTGCATACTCTCCACCTCCTTTACAAGCTAATCTCTATTTCTTCATCCCAGTTGCTACCCTTTACCTTGAAGGTTACGTGCATCTGATCGCCTTCCCAGGTAAACTGAAAATCCCGGACATTTTCCGCCCTGGGATTTACCATAATCGCATCTGTGATTGTTCTTTCCACCATAGACTCAACAGTTTTTTCATCGTCATTATCCATGGCACGTTCCATCTCGGTACCGATTGAATCGGGGTACGCCAAACAGCGGTACCGCTCTGTCTGTGCAATCTTAAAACACCAAATGGCGAAGGCTTCTTTGCCATCGCATTCCTTGATTCGGTGCGCCCCATCTCTCACGAAGTCTCCCAGTTCCGGGTCCCACTTCATACTCCTTTTGTACTGAGTGTCGTACTGGCTGTCCTCCGAGATAAAATCCGGTACCTCAACAACCGGAAATAGTGGCTGTGACATTTGCCTCGCCTCCTTTATGATTTCTCGATCACATCGATTACGACTGCTTCACTCTGAATCCAGGCAACCAGCACTCGATCTCCTGCTTTCACTGCCGGTATCGTTACACTGTGGCTGTGAAGAGGAACGCCCGACGGCGCTTTGTTGAGCCAGCTCTGTTCCGAGGTTGAAAGTGTTAATCCTGCAGCCAGCCTGCAGATCGTGTAGTCTCCCTTCGGTATCGGCACCGGGAATGTGTTCGTTTTCAAACTTCCGTTCGCCTGGATTTCTCCAAAGTCCAAAGTCAACGGAGACTCTGTTTTCTGCGAGGTTCGCTTATCTAGCACCTGTGCCAGTTTTGCTGTCCCTGGGTGTCCGTCAAATTGGTCCATCTGTATCACCTGCCTTTAATCAAAGGTTCCGTCGTCAACCCACCCATACACATTGCTTCCACTATCCGTGTGTATCAGATGCCAAGGGTGCGCTTTTCCGGAACCGTTCTTAATCGTAATCTTTGCTTTTCCGGCCCTGGCATTGTAGCCTTTTGAGCCTGGGTAGCTGCTCACATAATGGGTTCCACCGTGGAAATTCACGATGTCGCCCACATTGTAATCTTTCTTTTTCTCGGAGCTTGCCTTTTCCTTCTTCGGTTCTGCAAGCTCCAAATCCATCGTCATGCTGTAGGTGTCTGCTGTGTGCTGGATGCCCTTCACGTAGTAATACGACTGAGCCAGCTCGCTCATAACATACACAAGGTCTCCTTTTCGGACAAACGGAATATCCGGAGATTGTACTTTAATCTCCTTCTTGATTTTTCCTTCATCGTCTAAGATTTCCTGCGCTGCAGATTTAGCGTCCGCAAGGCTTTCGTCCTTGCCTCTCGTATAAATCCTCTGACGAATACCGTACTTTGTTTCGCCGTTTACCGTGGCTTCAACGCTGGTTCTTCCATCATCGTCCGCCTGCCCTACAACCTTAACCCTGGTAATCATATCTGCTGTACTTATGCTCTGACTGAACATCTGCGTATTATCTGTCCGGAATACATACACCGTCTTATTACTTCCTCTCGGAATAACAGATGTCTTGCCCTTCCTGGCCTGCACAAAACATTGCTCCTCGCCTTTCTTCGCCGCATCATCCAGCAAATTGATGATAATGTCTGACAGATACTTATTGTTCTCCACTGTTTTACCATGTGAAGCATTCGGACCTTGATATGATCCTTGCGGTATCTCCCAATCATCAAGAATCCCTTCTATCGCCGACTTTGTGCCGGTTCCGGAAGGGAAATATCTGTTGTCCTGGCTCTTCTGCAGCTTATAAAGCTCGTCGTAGCAGGTACATTTCAACGTATGTCCTCCGCTCTTTTCAACCGGATTCCACGTTTCCACGTACCCTCGTGCTACTTCCTCGTCCTGGGAAGCGCCGTCTGTTGCGAATACTCCGACCAGGCATCCCGGCTTGATTATCTTCGACAGATAGCCTTTGGATGTCTTATCATTCTTTGCTACAAACGAGGTTCTGACGGATAACTCGCCGTCGTTCTCTTCCCATCCGAGGTTTTCGATGTACTCCTTAATGTTGTACTGGTTCTTGCTTTCGTCCATAGCCACGACCCGGTACTGGATTTTCGCCAAATCAATCATAGCAACCTCCTATCCCGGGATTGTCAGAACTTCTCCCGGCCATATCCAGTGACCGTGATCCGAACTGCTCTTTCCGTGCTTCTTTGCCGTGGACTCTATCGTGTCCTTGTTTGCATCATAAATTGTCGTCCACTTGGCGCCGCTTCCCAATTTCTTTGAGGCGATTCCCCACAGCGTATCTCCGGAGACTACTGTGTAGTTTCCTCCACTCGATGAAGAACTGTCCCTTGGTTTCGTTTGCTTTACAAACGCTGTAATTTTCAGCTCGTTTGTATCATAAATTTTCAGCGGTTTCTTCTGAATAAACGTAATGGAATACTCGACATTGCCATACGCTCCAACCGGTCTCGGCTGAAATGAAGAAATCGTAACATCCACGTTTATCCACGTTTCCGTTACGATCAATGTAAGCACTGTCTCATTCAACATATAGTCGTTCAGAATTTTCACGCACTCATTCGGACTTTTCCAGGCATTCTTCTTGACGATTGCCTCGTTTTTCTTTGATGCTCCAAAAAACACGCCGTCCCACGAAAACTCTGAAACATCCGTCCCCTTAGGTACCTTTACGGCACCCAGGGAGATGATGTCAAAACTTTGGTACTTGGCTGCATATTTGCCCTGTACCTTTTCGGGTAGAGCCGGGAACGTAAACTTTGAACCCTTTTCCACCGGAATCAGTTTAATATCCATCGCCTACGCTCCTTTCGTGCTTGATACTGGCATATTGGCGAATACCTCGCTTAACTTGTCGGCGATGTTTCCACCGAGTTCGTCTGCAATCTCGCCTAAGTGCCTTCTGATTACGGCAACAATATCTTCCTCACTCTGACCTTCCTTCGCCTCGATTTGGAAATTCGGACTAACTGCAACATTCACACTGATTGGACCGGTCTGTGGTGTAGAGGTCGGAACCTCTGAACTTACCGGAGCAAATGTTTCTGCTGAATTATCCTCATAATTGCCTTCTGTGGTGTCGTTATAGCCATAGGATGCGTTTCTTGTCGCCTCAGTGAATAAATTATGGTCTGATACCATATCGCTCAAATTTGAGCCTTCTATGCGACCGCCATCTGCGTGCTTAGAAACGCCGAGTGCTTCGCCTGCCTGCTCGTACAATTCGAGTGCTCTTGTTCTTCGGCTTGGATTTGTCGGGATAACAAATTCGTCCCAACCTTCCTCTGCCAACCATGACAGCTGAGGACCGCCACCAACTCGCCCGCCTGCATCGTGTTTCGCTGGTGTGGATGTCGTCGTTGGAATTGTTGGCAGTGTCAGCAGGTTATACTGCGGTGTTACATTTACCGTCGGACTGATACTGAACGGACTCGCCGTTGCTGTGTTGAGAGAGGTTTGCAGGCTGGTTCTCAATCCTGCCGAGCCATTGGTAAGACTTGTTGACGCTCCTGTGTTGAGAGACGTCCCAAGATTTGTACCGGCTGTTTGCCACTCTGCCTGCAGCGTAGCATAATACTCATTCGAGATAGGACCGTAGTTCTCCATGACCGTTGAAAAATCAAAATCGGCCATCTGATCCTGCATATACTGTTGCATGAATGTGCTGAGTGTTTCTTCACTGCCACTGTTTTCCAGGGCATTGTGAAGTGCTTCTGAATAGGACGTCTTGACACTCTCAAAATACTCGCCGTAGTAGTCCGACATCTTCTTTTTCAGATCCTCTGTATTCAAGCCGATTGACTCGCCTTCCGTCGGACCCGTAATGGACTCCATGAGTTCCGTCCAGTCCTCATTAGTCATTGAGTCCCAGTCGATCGCTTCTTTGATTTCTTCCGCAGACGGTACAGAATCTTTGAAATCCTGCGTGATTTTCTCTTTGGTGCCTTCCGGTACCGCAAGCGCCGTCTGTAAAATCTGAGTCGCAATATCCGTCTGAACTGCCGTATCGAGATTGAGTTTATCTAACCCCATCCAACTTGCCACATCAGCTGCAGTCCAAGTCTGTACGTCCGGGTGTGCCAGCAACGCATTGTTCAAAGCTGTTTCCAGCTTCTCCTTCGTGCTTCCTTCAATCTCCGGCATATAGCCTTGAAGCGAAGAATCCCACGCCTCGGCAATAGTTTCCAGGTTGAATGAAGATACCTTTGCGTTAATCTCATTCAGCTGGGCGTAGTAGCCATCGGTTGCTTCTTTCACGGCCGCATCGTACTCTTCTTGCGTGATAGCTCCGTCTGCCAGCTGCAGGTTCAGATTTGTGAGCGTGAGCGTAAGTGCCTGCTCGTACTGATCCGACGCATTGTTTACCTGCGTCTGTAGTTCTTCCTGCAGTGCATTGAAACTATCCATATCCAGCTCTGCGCCGGAATATTTAATCTTCAACGTGTCAAATTCCGCATCCGTCCTGGCCTGCGAAATCTTTCCTGTGATAGTCGAAATCTGATCCTGCAAGCTCTGAATTTCCGCAGACTCGTCAAGACTGATAACGCTATCCTCTAAGGCAATATCCACTTTTCCGCTGAGTTCTTTTCCCAAATCGTCCAGCTGTTTCTTCATGCTGCCGTAGTAGCTGTCGAGACCGCTGGTATCTGCGTCGGTTCCAGTAAGCAGCTTCAAAGCGACTGTAGCCTCGTAATGATTGTTGTCAATATAGGACTGGCTATCGCTGATGAAGTTTTCGATTGCGCTCTTGTAATCGTCCTTCTGCAGTTCGTCCAGTTTCATTCCTAAGCTGACTTTCCAGTTCTCCTTTTTCAAAGTCGATACTGATGATTGCAGGTTGCTAAGTGCCTGCTGCGTGTCACTGGTTGCAGTTGTGAAGGTGTTCAGTCCATCCGTCATATCGCCGAATGTAATATCACTCGCAATACTCTTGACCTCTTCCAGGGATAACTTAATCTTTCCGAAAGCATTCTTTGCCACGTTTTCGCACTCTTCCTGGAACATAGCTGAAAACTGCTCCGCAGAAACCTCGCTATCATTCATAGCATCCTGCAGAGCCTTATTCTGAAATCGTACATCTTCGATTGACAAACCGGTTGCCTGGAAAATCTTCTGAGCCTTCTCGGCTTCCTTCTGCATTTCTTCGACATTATCCTGGTACTCTTCTTTGACCTTATTACCCTTGATCCATCCTGCGATACCTCCAACACCGGCACCGATTAAAGCACCGACCGCTGTACCAAGACCAGGAATTACAGAACCAAGTGCTGCACCCGCCGCCGCACCAGCTGCTACACCGCCTGCTTTCCAAGCGGCTGAACCACCGTAAGCGGCTTTCTCGTCCTTATTGTCAGACTTGATAGATTTATACAAATCCATTGCACTACTTACGAGTGTTGCGCCACCGGCAATCGCTCCTGCTCCTGCACCCATTCCTACTGCAGATAAAGCTCCTGCGCTTAGTGATGCGCCACCGGCCAGGTTTCCTGCTCCGAGGTTGATTGCCAGCATTGCCGACTTTCCGAGAAGTCCGGTGCCCATTGCAGATGAACCGAGCATTGCTGCCCCAAGTCCCATCTCTCCTGTTCCCGAACCTAACACTGTCTTTCCTGCTTTCCCCAGGTTGATTGCTCCCTTGCCAAGGCCGATAAACGGACTGGCAATCTTGCTGAGCAATACCGCTGAGAATACAGACGACAAATCTGCGGACTTACCGCCCGGAAGTAGTTTGCCCGCATTTGATACTAAATTACCGAGTCCGTCCATCAGCTTCGCAGATACGGCATCGAAATCAAATCCTTCTGAGAAGCCTTTGGCAAACGACGCTCCTATACTGGTTCCCTCGTCGAATGTTTCCGAGATGTCAATGCCGAGCATTGTCATAACGCCGATTTTAATTCCGCTACCAATACCTTTTCCGATGTCTCCGGCGAAGTCAGCAAATTTTGCTTTTCCTTTGGTGTCCCACCACTCTCTGAACGGATCAGCAATAAATTCATCCCAGCTCAGTTTCACCTTACCGAGGAAATCTGCGTTTTTCCATTCTTCTGACTCTGTTAAGTCGTGGAATTTTTTCTTCATGCGGTCCACCTTTGTATCTACCCAGTCCATCATTTCATCAAGACCGGATTCAACTGCTGGCATCTGACCGGTAAGCCAGTCTGCCAGGCTTCTCACGTATGGAGATAGCCTCTCGCCAAATGAGATTTTCACTCCGTCTACTGCGCTCTGCAGCAACGTGATAGAACCTTGCAGGTTATCCATCATCGTTTCAGACATATTTGCTGCCGCTCCATCTGCATTGTTGATGGCATCTGCCAACTTGTTATAGTCCTCTTCCGAGGCGTTCAAGATAGCAAGCAAACCTTTCTGTGCCTGTGTTCCTGCGATTGTATTTGCCAGGTTTGACTTCTGCTCAGCCGTCATGCCTGCCGTAGCCGTCCTTAATTCACCCATCACATCAGATAAATCCCTGGCCTGTCCATTGGAATCAAAAAAGCTGATGCCTAAGTCTTTCATAGCATCAGCCGCTCCATTTGTGTTCGTCGATAATCTCGTGAATATTGAGTTGAGTGCCGTACCGGCCATTGTTCCCTTGATTCCAGTATTTGCCATTAAACCTGTCATAAGGGCAACATCTTCTATGGAGTAACTGAGCGATCCTGCCATAGAGCCTGCATATTTGAAAGTCTCGCCCATTCCGGAGACTGTCGTGTTCGCATTTGATGCAGCCGCCGCCAAAACATCTGAGAAGTGTCCGGCATCACTGGCTTTCATATTGAACGCCGTAAGTGCATCCGTAACAATATCGGATGTCGTTGCCAAATCTTCTCCGGAAGCTGCGGCCAAGCTGAGAATGCCTTCGATACCGTTCAGCATATCGTCGGTTTTCCATCCAGCCATTGCCATGTAGTTAAACGCCTGCGCCGACTCTTCGGCTGTGAATTTCGTGGTTGCTCCCATTTCCTTCGCCTTATTCGTCAGTTTGACAAGCTCTGTGCTGGTGGCTCCGCTTATAGCCTGGACCTGTGACATTGCGGCCTCGAAGTCCTTGTATGTCTCTATCGTGTCTTTCAGACCGATACTGACTCCAAGGACCGCTCCAACTTGGAAAATCGGATTTTTCAACAGGTTTATGATCCCTCGAACCGGGGAGGTTATGAGGTCAATCGCTCGCATTGTAACGCTCCACGTTTTCCCTGCAAAACTCCTTAACCCATTACCCAGCGTAGAGAGTACCGGACTGATCCGTTCCTTCGCTTCAAGCAGGACTTCGTACTTTTCTTTCGCCCAGCTTGCCAGGCTCTTTTCGGTTTTCTGAGCTTGCTTGTCAAACTTGGAAACTGTGTCGCTCGCTTTCTTGGCTGAACTATTCGCACTATTGGCCGCTCGTTCCATCTTCTCGAATTTCTTCGTAGCATTGGAGACTCCCGGATCGGTATTATCGACCGTCTCAATAGGAATTTCAATTCTAAGTGTTTCCGCCACCGTCATTACCTCCTTTCTGTGGTTCTAGGGCTATCCGCATAGACGCAAGCATGAACGCCTGCACGCCTTTCGGTTTCTCGTAAAATTCATCGGGGGTTATTCCTGTCTTTTGGAATATGTGATGCAGCAAGCACATCTTGCCCCCCGCTTCAATTAGTTTTTTGCTACTTCCTCAATGTTGCTCTCGTAGCCGCTGAGGGTGTCGATCGCATCAATAATGCGGTCTTTCTCGCCAGCTTTAAGTGTGTACTCGATTACATCCAGGCCGGACATAATCTGAAATCCTTTGCTTTCAAGCGCCTGCCATACCTTCTTGTTGTCCCATAACTTCTCTCTATCCTCTGCGATAGTCGCCTTGTGGATGATTGCTGACTGGTACTTGATACGGTCTGTGTCCTCCGGCATCTTGATACCAAGCTGCTTATTACGAACATACTTTGTAAATTTCTTACGGCACTTGTCGTACTCCTCTGAGCCGAGAGGTCTGATAGAGAATGCAAAAGCGAGCTTGCCGTTTCTGACAATCTCAATCCTCTGTGTTTCCTCTTCATCGGAAGCGAAATCTGCAGCCGCAATCAGACCTGCGATGAAGTCCTCCTCATTCGCTCTGATTACCTGCTTTGTTTCCTCTTCGTTTGTCTCCACTGTGCTTACTGCAGGCTGAGTATTCTCCTCAGCTGTTGCCTCGCCTACTGTTACGCCTTTTACAAATTCTTTAGCCATTTGAATGTCCTCCAATTCTTTTTGATTAAATAAAGGGGAACCGCTCCGGCTCCCCTACTGGTTTCTTATGTGGTACCTCTTATCTGTCTACGCCGAGTAATGACTGTAACTTAGGCGGTCTGTTGACAAAGAAGTTCCAGTTTCTCTTGATAACATCGCCGACAGTGACATTCTGAATGTCTACCTGTCCGGAAGGAATACACTCCTTGTAAACCACACGTTCCTCGGAACCATTGCGGCCGAGAAGTGAGCCCTGGAAGTTCCAGTGTGGCATATTCTGTGTTTCTAATGATTCCATAAGCGCCTGGATAAACTCATCGTCCTCCACTACGATCTGAGACATAGTGAGGCTGACAGCAAATGTATTGGCTGTCTCGTGTTCCTGTGCATCTCCAAGTACGCTATACTTTGCATTGTTCCAGTTTACGTTGGACGTGAATGTGTCAACCGTAGCAAGTAAAACGCCGTCCTCACTATAAAATGCTCCATCCTTGCCAGTGCGTGCATGCCTTGAATCGGCTGCTGCTCTTTCATTTCTCATTACTTCTTACCTCCTTCTATTCGTTTGTGCTGAAACGGAAGATGAAGCTGAGGTAGATATGCTCCATAGAATCCTTGTCGATTACATCGATGTCAAACCATGCGCTGTCTCCATCAGCAGTGTAAGCGGTACTTTCAGTTACCTTGCAAGCAGTGAGCTTACTCTCTTCTTTCATTGCATCGCCTACGCCCTGCAACTGAGAAATTACAGTTGCTCGACCGTTGGTGTCGTTGTCTACCTTGCCTACCAGGTTGTCAGAAGTGGTGTTGATACGTCTGATAAGCTCGAAACGAGTCTTAACACGGCGAATCTTTTTCCAACCATCGTCCTGGTTGTCCTTCGGCGTAATGAGGGTATTGATTGCGTTATCAATCCACACCTGCTTAGCCTTGTTGTAGCTGAGTACCAGGCAGCCTTTCTTCTCTGCAGCGATCATTTCAGTATTTGTCAGCTTTTCCTTAATCTCGGAGAAGCCGCTGATTACTGTATGAGTGAGCGAAGAGTTGGCTGCTACTGCGCCGATCATACCGGCAAGACGTGCTGCTGTCTGATAGCCGTCGATCTCCGTACCCTGCTCATTCACATGGGCATTGAGAACGTAGTGCATCTTCTCGTCATTGAATGAAGCGGCGTGTGCTTCCCTTGTTTCCAGGTCTACCGTATGCTTCTCAGCAACGACCGCCTGTGTAAGAGATGCCGCATCAAAAATACGATTGATGAAACTCTGCAGAAGCAGATGTACCGAAGTGTCCTCGGTATCGACGCAGATTGTGTTAAACTCATACGCCTCTACCTGCTTAAACGCATTGGAGTAGTCCCCATTCGTTACCTGCGGATCAGTTCCCTTTGTGAACTGGGACTGAGACACGTTCTGCAATGTTACGGTGCCGGACTTGATAACCTCTGCCTTGAAATTCTTGGAAGATGCCAGTGCATCCACAAGGGCATTAGCTTCGTCTGTTCCGGCGGTAAATTCCACCTTCTCAAACTCTGTTGTACCGGCATAAAAAATGCACTCTTTGAGAGTGCTGTCTGAGAGCTTTTCACGGACTGTTACTACAAAGTCCTTTGCTCCGGGATATTTTGCTGTGATGCTTACTGCATCTGTGCTTTCGCTGTCCTGCAACTTGATACTGCCCTGAGTGCCGCCGTTACCGACTCTGCAGGCGATGATCGTCTTTGCGCCACCGGCGATTGCCTCTTTCATTGCGTCCGTAGTAAGTGCGGTACCGAATGTTCCTTCGTAGCCATCCTCTGCAGATAACTCGATTGCCTCGTTGAGAGGACCGAAATCTGCACGGAAGATTACTGCGGTAACACCATTCATAACGCCAGCAGCGGCATTTCCGCCTTTCTTCTGAATGTTGAAATAGGTACCAGGACGCACCTTAGTTTCGCCTAAAATGAATGTTCCTGCCATTTCTACTTAACCTCCTTCTGTAAGAACTTGCTTACAATTTCCTTTGCCTCTGATACTGTGTACTCGGCTTTGCCGTCAGTTTTCAGAGCGGCTACAACGCATTCCTGCATTGTGCCGAATACGCTTCTTGCGTTGCCTGCAAGCTCGCTTACTGTGTAAACGGACTCTGCAGGGGCCTTTTTCTCCGGCTTCTTTTCTGCCTTTGTTTCAGCAGGTGCCGGAGTTGCTGTTTCCTTAGCCATGCTTTACCTCCTTAACTGTAATTTCCATGAGCTGCCATAAGTACGTGAGGCTTAGCCTTGTACCTAAGCAATCCATAGTGACCTGTGATGAATACCTGGCCTTCCTTCAAGTAGTCAGATTTGTAATTCACCTGCAGTCTCTTGATGAACATAGGCGAATAGTCCAGCATAATTACCTCTCCGTCGAGTGACAAATGGTTGGCAATATCTGCGGCCATCTTCAATCTCACTGTGCTTTCCGGGCACAAAACATGGACGGCAATTCTACCGTCCATCCAAGCTACTGTATTCGTTTCTTCCTGCTTCTCAGATGAAATCAGTCTGCAGTAAACCACCGGCTGATCCGCTGAGGCTTCGGTTATCTCCTCCATCCGGTCATACCCCATCACCAGGCATTTTGGGTACAATTCCTTGATGTACTTATCAACCGCCATTACTGGGTCCGGGTCGGACGTTTCCATAGACGGATATTCCAGGATGTCAAATCTGACTTCACAGCCGATTACAACACCGGCTTTTCCTGCATCCTCGCCCATAGTGAACGCATCCGTTCTCGCCCAGGTAAAGCAGTACGGCGTACCGCCTTCCGGAAGAAGGATCACATCACGCAGGCATTCCTTCACGATAGGCGCTATGTCCTCCGGGAATACATCTGTTGTGTTCTGACAGAATATCGATACCGAAAGACTACCGGCACTATTTCGTTCTTCGTTTGCCTGCAGGTCGTAGTTGTAAGTTACCATAGGGTACTGCGTTTCACCGCCCCACCCATCCTGTTCGTCGCCCGGTGCTTCCGGACTAAAAACAGCAGGCACACCGTTGTAGGTTGTAAGCCTCTCTGCGAGTGCTGCCGTACTGACGAACCTTTTCTGAATCAGTTCTTCCAGCTTCACTCTGTCGCTCCTTCCTCAGTGTCCTGCTTTTCGATGCCGTAGGTCTTGACCTCCGACATATCGTGTGAATATCGGATTTCCCACTGAGCGTCTACCGCTTCATCAATGGGAATCCGAAAGTGATTAGTTACATTGCCGATACCCGGATGATACTGGACGATCAGCTCCTTCTCGGTGGCTGATGTTACAAATCCGGCTTTACCTTCCGGCCATGTGCGATGCTTGCCATAGACCAAATCGCCCCTGGCAATCTCGCTCAAATCGAAGGTTGCTATCGGCTGTTCTACTACCAGTGCCATATATCATGCCTCCTTAGCCATACGGCTCCTTGTAAATTTTCTCAATTTCCGGGGTTGCCTTCTCCTTGATCTTGTCTACGAATGGTCTTGCTGCCATTTTCTTCGTTCCGTTTTCAAGGTAGCCAGCATACTTCTCTTGGCTTTCCAGCTCTGCAATGATTTGGACTCCGCCACCAGCGGTACTGCCTTCGCTCTTTACCTGGCCATTCCAGTGCATACGGAGATTTCCTGTACGTCTTGCCGGTGGTTCTCCTGGCGCCGAAGCTGTGTAGGTCGCTTTGCTGTGCGGCTTGCGATATGTTCGCCCGCTTCTCTGACCTTTTAGCACTTCCAGTTCTGCGTTTCTCATAGCATTCACTGCCCTAACGCCCCTGGCTACGACTTGCCGGTTGATTTTGGCTACCTGTCCTTTGACTGTTGCCCTTATGGCACTTCCTGCGCTCCCTGCTTTTCCATCGTTCCACAGTTTCATTTGACATCCTTCCTTTCCTCGGCGTAGTAGATTGTGGATATACCCAAGCTACCCACCTCGTCCAGGTCGATGATGTAAAACGTGCGATTTCCGAGTATGAGTTTATCGGACTTCTTTGCTTCCGGACTTCCCGCCTGCACAATCGTATGGGTGCAAACACGGTCTCTCGTTGAATGAGATTCCTTCTGTTCCTTCGTGGACTCGGCAAGACATCCTCTGATGATCTTTGAGCCGTCTCCTTTCGGGTCGTTTACTACCCTTCCGCTCGCTGTTACAACCTGCGTATTTGACTCGACAACAAAATCCTTGAATAAGTTTCCCGGCCTTAAATACATAAATCTCGCATTTATCATCCGTTCCACACCCTCTCGTTTTCGTGCATTCCGGTATGGAAGTAAGGCGGACCATCTACCCCATTTCCGAACCGTGGCACTGACACTGATTCTGCCTGGACCTCTTTTTTCAGCTTGTCGTAATCTTCTTTCCAAAGTTTCGCCCTGCCATTCATATCCAGGCTGAGAGGACCGGTCTTTGTGTTGACCTCATACGCAAAACGACGGCACAAACTTTCAAGAAGCATCAGCTTCGCACGCTTCCACTTATTCGGGTATGCGTCGATTGCTGCTTGTATCTCCTCGTCGGTCAATGCCGTCGTATCTGCCAGGCCCTCTACCATCGTGTCTCCAAGTTCAAACCTCATACGGTCTTTGCCAAACTCCGTGATGTTTCCCGGCTCATATGTGTATGCACCTTTTGACATTAGGTATCAGCTCCCTCCGTAATGCTGTCTGTGGTTGCGTTACCGCCTACGGATTCGTTTGAATTGCCGTCAGCGGAGAATAAAGTGTCGTGCTGTTTCTGAGCCGCTTTCTTGACCGTAGCGCGTGTGTCTAAAGCGTGAAGCAAAATCAGAACGCTGTCGGACTGTACGTTGGCTACTGCCTTTGCACCATCGTCCGCATTCATCTGCAGTACATCGACCACAGACTGAATATCCTCTGCACTGCAGGAAACCGCCGTCACATTGTCACCCTCGCCCTTGACTGTCACGGTAAAACCGGCATTGTCGGAGTCGAACGGTTTAAGCTCTGCGACTGCGGACTGGATCATCTCGTCCACCTGCTCCTGCGTAAATCCTTTGCTTGCATTGGCGACTGCATCGGCCATCATCTTGTCTACCTGCTCCTGCGAATAAAGGGCACCGGACTGTTCCGGTACCCCTGCTTCGTCATTTGCGATTGAGATTACGCCGAGTTTTTCTTCCCTCTCGACATTTAACACAATGTCTGCCGGGATTTCATCCCCTGCGAAGAATTTTCTGCCGCCATAACTGCAGCGTTTCTTTGCAATCAATTTCATGGCGAACCTCCTTATACAGCGTCGCAACCGAAGAATGCGAGATCATCTGCGGTTTTCTTCATGTCGTATGCCATAAGACCCTCAACGAGCTCTGAATGTGTTCCCGGTGCGCCAGGATAATTCAGAATCGGAAGCAAAATTCCATTCTCCAGCATATCCCATGTGAAGATGTAACCTGCAGAAGGCTCCTCGACGGAAGGTGTGTCTGTCGCATATGCTAACAGGAATGAGTTCGGATCCCCGATATATCCCATATCTGCATTCTGTCCTAATCCAGCTTTGTTCTGAACAGTTCTGTCGAGGACAATTCTGTCAATTTCAAAGAGCTGTGCCAGTACGTTAAGATTTACTTTTGCCGGGTTAGGAGTAGAACCGCCGTATTTTACCCTCTCGAGGATTGCCGGGTGCTCTTTTAACGCATTGTAGACGTTTACACCCAATCCAAGTCTGTTAGGGGTGCGGCCGGTTTCCTCATTGATCTCAGTCATTTTGTTTTGGAAGAAAGCGATCGGGTCACTGTTTCCGTTGCTGAACTTGATAAACTGTCCGGATGTAACAGACACGGAATCGGTGCCTGTTGCCTCGTTTTTCCATACTCCTTTGCGCATGAAAGATTTTGAAAACTCTGCATCCTGGTGGATGTTTGCCTGTGTTGCAATCACCTTAGTTCTCTGCTGGCGTGGGTCTTTGGTGTGAGGTCCCTGTCTGCGGTTAAGGTCTGTCTGACGGATATTATCAATACCCATCATCATCTGATCTACGTGGCAGGCATAGTTCTCTGTATGCTCTGAGATTACTGCCGTGTCAACTGAACCGTATGCCGGTTTTCTATTCCAGTTATCACGTAACAAATCCTCTTTGTCAAATACATAGTAATTGTCAGAGGACAGCTGCACCGGGCAAACAGGAAACATATTCTTTGCAAAAGATGTTGTTTCCTGCTGATAGTAAGCCAGCGCCATTGTTGAAAGCGCTGTGTGCGGTCTAAATGCACCCTTTGCGATTTCTGCCTGGATGCTTTTCGTTGTTCTTTTCATTTACCATTTCCTCCTTCTTTATTTTGCGGCATTCTTCTGATACTTGGAAATCTGAACTCTAACATAGTCATTCTCAGCTGCATTGCTGAGCGCCACGCCGATCACATAATCTCCGTCAGCTGCCTTTGTTGCTTTTCCTGCGGTTGCAGTTACCTCTTCGCCCTTCTTGATGGCTCCGCCAGCAAGAAGGTAGCCGATGTCCTTAATCTGAACATCTACCTGGTCGCCCTTTGCAACCTTTCCGGACTCTGCTCCGGAGATGTCGTTATAGCCTGCCTCAATAATTGCAATGCCTACGATAGGTGCTGTGCCGTCGGTTGCTACGACTACATCTCCATTCTCGTCATATTTGAGAATGAGGTTTCTCACATCGTCGATAGCAGCACCGGCCTGCTCTGCGATTGTCACAGACTGGTTAATCTGTGAGCCGTTGAAGTTTCTCTTTGCCATGGTCTTTTCCTCCTTCCTTAAAATCCTTCCTCAGCGTCGTATGCGTCCATAAGGTCCGGGTTATCTTCCCAAGCCTTAGCCAGCGCATCCGTATAGCTCATGGAAGGTTCTTTCTGCATATAGCTCTTGGCGATACCTTCGATCTTACCCTCTGCATCACTTACGTGCACAGAGCCGTGGCCTGACTTGCCTACCTCGGAAAAAACGCCGGACTTGTTGACTGCTTCCACGGTGGCATCAAGAACGGCGATCATATCGTTGTATGCAGTTCCACCGGTAGCTCTGAGAGATTTGAGCATAGGTACAAGCTCCTCTTTCTTCTTGCCGATGATTTCATACTTGCCTGCTACGGCTTCAAGTTCTCTGTTCTCAGCATCCTCACGGAACTTTCTGAGTGCTTCGATTTCTGCCTTAACAGCAGGATTGAGTCCCTTGTAGATGTCCTCGCCATCTGCAGGTGTTTCCTGGTTCTGCTCAGGCTTCTCAACAGACTTTGTTACCGCAGGTTTTCCCTCCGGAGTCTGCTCTGTCTGAGCCGGGTCGTCTGCCACGCCGTATCTCTTCTCAATATCTTCGAGAATGAGAAGCTCAGCCTGGGTCATTTTGCTCTTGTCGATCTTCATATCTTCGTTGTCTCCTTTCGACTGTTTCTTTTTGCCCTGGTCCTTTTTGTCCTCTGTGTCTACCTCCGGATCGTCTCCTTCTCCGGCAGGCTTTCCAGCGGCGGTCTGTGCCTTCTCGATGTTGTCATTCAGCCTTGCAGCCGCAGACTTCATCATTGCCAGGTCACTCTCCGTCACCTCGTCACTCTTTACGATGTTGATTACCTTTCCGCCGGACCAGTTGCTAATCGCTTCCTTCACTACTGCAGTGAACTCGTCAAGGCTCTCATTCATCGCTGTTGCTGCGCCGGTGCTATCCAGCTCCTCGTCATTCAGAATCGAACAGAGGCTTGCCTGCAGTGCGTAGCATATATCCCAAATTTCATCAGCAATCTTTCTGTTCTTGATTTCATTGAAACGCTCGTTGAAACTAACAGAGTTGCCTTTCAGAACTTCCTCTACTGCACTGTCGATCTCTTCCTGGTTCATGCCGGCCTTTTTGCCGATGAAACCGAACAATCGGCTGACAAAACCATTCTTATCGCCATTCTCTCCTGTGGACTGCCCCTTTTCGCCTTTACTCTTTGTTAGCTTAATGTGAGCATCCGGATTTGCACCCTCATCTACAAAATCAACCTTGCTGATTCTGAGATTTTTTAACTTTGTTGCCACTTTGCTTCCTCCTTTCCGCAAGATTTATATTAAAAAAGACACCTTTGCGGTGCCTCTCCTAATAACGGAATGATGTTTCTGTTGCTGATAAACTCTTCTAACTGCTCTACTGTGGACTCTCGCAGGTTATTCAAACCGTAGCGGTCCATAAATTCGAGCAGGAAATCAGAAAAAGGCACCATATCGGATGCCTTGCTGATCTGTTTTATCAATTTGTTCTTTTTGCTTAGATTTGTCTCCATAATGTGAACTACCTATGCCCTTATTACACTCTCGTATGTGGAATTATAAGGTTAAGACTGCTGAAAAACTCAATACGCCCCATTTTTACAAGGTGTTTTCATCTTCTACTTCGACTCTCTCGGCTTCTCCTTCGATTGAGAACATCGGATATGTGCCGTCCTTAACCTTTTCCCATACATCCTCGTCGGTTACTTTGAAGCCGATCCACCAACCAATCGGAAGAGTGCCTGCCGGGATTCCCATTGCCTGTATTTTCTCTTCCGTGAATACCACGGATTCAACAAGGACCGCAGCTCCGCCTCTTTCGTGCATTTCTCCGCCTTCACGATAGAGTAACACATACTGGTATGCTGCGTTTTCCAGTTCTTCCGGCTCGATGATGTCCTCCTGCCAGTCCTCAATCTCTTCTCCGTCAGCACGGATAGCCACATTCGCCCAGCCAAATGCCAGGTGCTTGTCGTCGTCGGACTTGGCAATCTTAAACCTGCCTTTAATCACATTGCTGGCAGGCTCTTTCTTCTGCGGTTCTGCAGACTTCTTGATGAAATCAGAGAACTTCTTCACTTTCTCACTTCCTTCCTCTCGGTGCAGTCACTTCGATATACTCGATAGCGCAGGCACATCTCGGGTGTGCAGGTGGTAACATATGTTGTCCTGCAAACAGAACCTTTCCTTTGAAATCAAAGTCGGAGTCCATATCTACCTCAGTACCTTCCAGCGCATTGCAGATGTCGCACACCGAATCGTCTCCGGATGTACTCCATCTCTTTACCATCGTTCCAAGATACCCTTCGCCCTGTGCCTGGCGTATGCCTTCATCGGCTCCACGGTTATAAGCAAAAGCACTCTCGGTCTGAGCGATTGTGAATGCCCTGGCCCGGTGCTGTTTCTCTGCATATTTCTGAGAAGCGTCCAATGCCTTCCGGCGGATGCTCTCAATCTTCATTCTCGGATGCTCTTTTCGCATCGTAGCCACGATATTGTCATAATACCTGGCGTTTGCTCTTGCGTCACCCTCTGTCAGACCGATGCATGGACGAATGAGCCTTGCCAGTTCATCTACTGTATGGCTCTCTCTCATTTTCTTTTCCAGGAGTGCCGCTATTGCGTCCTTCTGTTCTTCTGTGCATCGGGTAACAAACTCAGCTCCTCTTTCACTGATCCAGTCGAGAACGCCAGGTGTCTGAGTATTAAACTCAAAAGCGAGACCGTCCAGGATTGGTTGCCCGGTTGGTCCCGCTGCTATTGCCTGCGTCCACATTGACTGTAATCTCTCGGCAACAAGCACTGAGTAATCCTGTTGCCAAGCCTCTAATGTCTCTTTGCTGAGGCTTCCGTCCGCTACTGCCTTTCGGAGTTCCTGGTACGTGATGGCATCCTGCTGATCCTGCCAAAACCCGCATAGGATTTCAACCGGTTCGTCACATTCGTTCTGCAGGTACTCTTCAAGTCTGCGTAGGACTTCTTGACTGCCCGGTGTCTTTGCCTTGCGTATTCGCTTTGGCCGTATGAACCTTATTGCCATTTGCACCGCTCCTTCCTAATCGCCTTTTAGCGGCTTCCGCCACATTGTCGGGGATTTCTTCGCCTTCGTCGTTTCCATCGCTTCCTGCGGCTGTCTCAGGCTCCGGTGGCTGGTTCTGCTCCGCCTGTTGCTTACGCCGCTGGTCTACTGTTCTGTCGTCCGTTGTCCTCTCCGGCAGGTGTCCGACCTGGCGAATGTAATCTTCCAGTCCGTCGTCCGGTACTAAGATTCCGATGCCAGTCATATCCTTGATGAATGCCGCAACCTTCGTTACGTCCACATCTGCAATGTCGCCGTGGGACATCTTTGGGTACTCCGTGATGCCTGCAAAATGTTCACCGTTAATATCGATCAACGGCGGGATGCCCTGGCTGTTGAATGTCTCGCAGATCATGTCTAGGAATGCACCGATTGCCATAGCGAACAACTCCGTCTTATCGGAACTCAACGCCCAGGAACCGGTCTCTGAATGCCCTAAGAAAATAAAATCCGCCAGTACCGTCATTGCAATTCGGGTATCGTAGCGGTTGATGATCGCATTCGTGTCAAACTGTCGGGTGCCGCCGGAACTTAACAGCTCCAACTCATATCCTGCCGGAAGTACCACACCTTCCATCTCGTCTCGGCGAATACTCTTTACCATATTTTCCAATGCAATTCGTGTCTGCTTGTTGTCCTCAATATCATCGTTCCAAAGGTCTAACCCTTCCGGTCCGTGCATTACCGGGAGTCCTGCAAGGTCTCTTTCAATGCCGATTCCTTCAATCTCCTGGATTCTTCTCTTGAAGTACCAGGATCGGTAAGCATTTCTCAAAATGCTTCGTCCTTCCGGGTTGTTCTTCCTGCTCTTTGTACGGAACAGCAAAGCCTTACTCATTGGTATCGTGTAGGTACCAAAGTCCGGAGGCGGCATCTGAGTCATTCCCAGCAGATTGTCCTCGTTGTCATATTCCCATCGGTAGAGCGTTTCCTGCGCTCTGATAGGCAATTTCTTCCATCCAATCAAGCCATCCGTGTACTTACTCTTCGTGGTTGGGTTCTTCGTATTTCCCATGCGGCGCTTATACACGATCTCGTGGAAGCTCCAACCGTAAGTGAGGAAAGATAAGATTTCCGAAATTGTGTCCGTCCAGGTGTCCTGCATATCGTGCATACAGCTTTCTACGAACTCTGCAGCCTCTTTGTCCTTTGCGGTATCGCCTCCCGGCTCTACATTCCAGTCGCACTGTCTTACCAGCATCTCGATAGCGAAGAGGATCGCACCTACCACATCGTCATTCTCAGACATTTCACGGTAGACCTCTATTCCTCGTGTGCCTCTCAGTTCGTGAAGGAACTCCTCGTAGATTGTTCCTCCGTAGCGTCGCTGACCTATGCGACCGATTTCTTTGTTAGCCATCTGTTCTCACCTCACTTATTCCAATAACTGCTCTTGCCTAACCGGCTATCCTTAGGCGGTGCTGAGTATGTAGCACCACCCTCCAACTCTGTAAATGCCGACGAGCTTGCATCCACCATATCCTTGAATTTTGACTGCGGGAAGTTCTCGCACTCGTTGAAATACTCTTCATTCCACGGTGCAATCAGCACATCGACATTGCCTTTATCCATGCCTTCAAGTCCTAACCATTGTGCTGAAAACGGTTCTGCTCTCGTTACCTTGTCTCCGGACTCTTGAATGCACTTAACAGTAAAACCAGCCAAGAGCTTCATAAAACTCTGTGCTTGGTCTTTACCTGCCTGGCCTGGGTCCTGCGGAAGTCTTGTTGCTACCCTTCCGTATTTCGCCCTGTCGGCTATGCAGGTCTGCTTTATAATTTCTCTCACATCGGACGAACTCAACCGGCGATTGATAACGTCGGCCACAATGTACCGTCCGTTTCTTCTCTTTCCGATCAGCACGCCTGCTGTGTATGCCGGGTCTCCCTTTTCATCCTCAGATGTTGCCGCAAGGTCCCAGCCTCTCGCCCACTTGATAACATCGGGCGGTATCTCTTCCAGCATATTTACCTTTACTCGCTTAAACATCAAACCTGCGGCGGCTTTAATCTTCCAGTTGCCATGCAGTAGTCGCTCTCTCTGCACAAGAGCCATCGCCTGCAGGTTGGCTAAATACCCTGGGTCATTCTTCATCAGAATTTTGTTATCATGCAGCGTACTCGCAATGAACGTCACGCTCTTAGGCATCGTCTCAGCCTGTTCCGGCTTGACACCGTTCTCGATAGCTCCCTGCACTGCCTCTTCCCTGCTGTCAAACCAGGTAACGACCTCATTCAGTCGCACCATCCAGCGGATCACTCCCGACCGTTCCGGTATTGGGTAGCCGGTCTCTTGGTTTATCCACCAGGAAATGAACTCAGCAACCCAAGAGTCTGCGTCCGGGTTGCAGGTGGCTCGTACATACGGCTTTACACCGGAATCTGTACGGTTTCGAGACAGCATATAAAAGAACTGGTACTCGCTAAAGTGCGTCAGCTCGTCAAATCCTATCATCGTGAGCTGTGAACCCTGCCAGTCGTCGCAATCTTCATCACGTCCGAGGTGGGCGAAATTGACCGATGCGCCTCTTTTGAAAGTCCAGTGTAGTTTTGGTGTCTTTAACGGCTGGGAACCTTTCACGTAGCGGTAAATCTTTCGTGAACTATCCCATAAGCCTCCTGGAGATGTTACCTGCGTGTAGTCACGTCGGAAGATAGTTGCGTTGTAGTCCGGATTGTTCATGTACCGAAGCGGCTCTAACAGCAGTCCAAAGGTTTTTCCTCCGCCTGCAGCGCCTCCGTAAATGCAAATATCCGCAGAGGTCGCTAAAAACATTTCCTGCGGTCCTTTCTGCGGAGCTAATACGATTTTCTCTTTCATCAATCGTCCCTCCCATTATCCGGAAGGTAAATCTGAACCTCCGCATCATTGTCGCTGGTCTGATCCACATAGTCCTGTGGTCTATCCTGCCAGCGGTCTCTCTGCCGGTTCTTCAACCAAAATATCTGAGCCGTGACATCCGGCGGTACGTGCTTCTTGGTCTTTTCAATCTTGACCGGTTTCACATTGCCGTCCTTGTCATACTCAATGATTTTCTTCTCTTCCTCGTACTCATAGCCGGTAGCTCTCTCGTAGAGACTCCTTATTACCTTCGCATCTGATACGCCTTTACCTTCTCCAAGCGCCTTGCCGAATGATTCGTGTTCCTTGGCCCATCGCATAATGGTTCGTTCGGAGACTCCCATGGCAAGGGCGATCTCTTCATTGGTGGCACCCATTGCAGCCAAAGACCACGCCCAGTTATCGTGGTAAGGGGCATTGTATTTTGGCTTAGCTGCCATACATTAACTACCTGCCACTGAGGTAGTCAGCACATAGGTACTCGATCAGTTGCCACCTGTTCTTACTCGTGATTGTCCCTTCCTTCTCAGCTTTCTTGATTGCCTGCTGAATAACGGAAGCGGACTCACCCGGTACCGCATTACTGCCAAACAGTTTAGCGAGGTAGGTCCATTCTCCTTCCTCTGTGAAACCGCAGTCGTCCATCTTCTGAGCGGCGTTCTCGATCATGGAGTGGATAGCCGCACCGACGTTTCGGATGTCCGTAAACTTCTGATACTTGCTAAGTGTCTCCACAAATCCCTTGCACTGCTCGTAGGATGCCACGCCCACAATGTCCGGAGCCTTTGATTCCAGGTCTTTAACCAGTGCGTCCATATCCTTTACCTGGTGCGGAAGGAATGTAAACGTCACATTCTTAAAATCAAACTGAACCGCAGGACTCAGCATCTTGTCGTACTGTTCCAGCGGTTCTTCCATGATCTCCTTGCCGACGAATGACTCAATCATATCGTCCACATCGTCTATCATCTTCACGATTTCTCTCAACGTACTGTCGTCGTCGAAACCGGAAATTGCATTGTGTGCCAGCTGCTTTGCCGCAATCTTGCTTCGTGAGAGACCGGACACATCGACAATAGCGATGATTTCCTTCATCTCTGCAGCACGTGCGCTCTTTACTCTGTGGTGGCCGCTGATGATTTCCAGCTTGCCATCCACCAAAACAAAAAGAGGCAGGCTTTCCAGCTGTCCTCGCTTCTTGATATTAGCGGTCAACTGATCCTGCATCTCGTTTTTCATTATCCTGGCGTTGATGTCCTGCTCCTTAACCTTATCCAGCGGAACCTTGGCGATCACCAAGCCGGAACCCATATCATAGATTACTTCGCATCCTTCGATTTGCTGGATGCCTTTGCTCTGTTCTTCTGCCATTCGTTTTCCCTCCTTAGCCATTCTTGAAGCGTCTGCTGTTCGGTTCTTCCCTCTACTAGTTCAGCCTCATACGTGAGCTTGTAGCCGTTCTTCTTGTCCTCAACCCTGTTTACCAGTTTCATGATGCCTCGTACCTCTTTGTTCTCCGGGTACCTGGTAAGCATTGCGGTGCGCATCTTTGTGACCTTCTCCTGTTCGATATTGTCCAGGAGTGTATCTACAAAATCTCTGTTCTGCGCCAGCATATAACACAGCCTGCCGAGGCGGTATGTCTTGTGTGGCACCTTCATCACGTACCAAACGAATACGCTGTCTGCCGCCATCTTCGAGATGCCGAATACCCCAGCCACATAGCCATCAATCAGCAATGCCCTGTTGAACGTCGCCGATGAACCGACAAAATTGTGAGTCCATAACTCTCTGTAATACTGAGCCTCTGCTGACTTAATCGGGATAACCTGCACCTTGCTATCTTCCCGGATCACATAATCTCTCGGAAGCATACTGCAGTCTAACGGCTGTAACTTACTCTCTGCCGGGCGCTTTATCTTCTTGCCGTTTGCCAGGGCGGTTGCCTCTTCCTCCCGGTTCGTAGTGATGTAAGCATTCAAATCTGCTCTCGTGCCGGAGCGGGCGTATATCGTATATCCTACGGCTTCGCCTACTCTCTTCTCCTGGTAGCAGATAACCAACGCCTTCGCATCCATGCAGAGGTCGTAGAACTGCTGGTGTCCTGTCTCCGGGTCAAACAGTTCATACGGCGGTTCCTTCCAGGTCATCTTGCCCTGTGTGTCGTAGAACTTCTCATATCCGGAGAAGTAGGTCGGTGGGTTTGCAATAACCAAAGCGTGCGGATCGTCCAGCACCTCTTTCAGATGCTCCCACATATCCAATGGTCTGTAGCTCATGCCACCGAGCAGGTTCTTGATTACCTCTATCTGCCGATTGATACTCTCGATGTGTTCCTCTCGTCTGAGGCGTAGGTCTGTGAGTATCTGATAGAAATAATCATTGCCCGCATTCTTCGAGGTTCTGAGGTACAGCTGCGCATACAATGCAGTTGCCGGGTCAAGAAGCTCTTCGTCACTAAAGCCTTGTGCGTGAATTTCCAGCGGCTCTAATGACTGGCCGGTAATCGCATACCCGAGAACTGTTGACATCATATTGACGTCGCTGGTCTCGATCTGCTCCGGCTTAAACCCATTCTGTACTGCCAGGTTCGCCATTGCAAAGGTACCGGCACACGGCTCAACGAACCTTGTATATCCGGACTTCGCTGCAGTCTCGATCAGAGTAACAAGAAACTTCTGCTCCGACGGACCTAAGCACCCCAGGAACATTGCTCCCGGATCCATAAAAAATGCCATATCCTTGTCTCCTTCCCTAAAAATTGTTCAATATATACAAAAAGTCGAGGCGGTTCCCTGGTACTGACCCGGGGGTTTTTGATACCTGCCTCAGCATATTGCACAAAAAAGACCTCAGACCCGAAGGACACTGAGGTACGTTCCGTGATAACAAATAAGGCACCGTACCCTTTCGGATGCGATGCCGTTGTTTTTGGACCGGAACCCTGCGATGAACAGGACCTTAACTATGGAATAGCCACGTGCTACTTACACCAGTTCCGGATGCTATGATTAAATCCCTGCCAAACCAAACAAACTCAGCTGCTCGTAACCAGGTTCTTCCTTCCTGGTTTCGACTACCTTCTTGACAGGTTCCTTGCTTTCTTTCTTAGCTGCAGGCTTCTTGACCTTCGGCTCTGACGGATCGTATAACTCCTCAATCAGTTCTCCGGTCTGTTCCGCCCACCACTCAGCGAATACGGTTCTGTGGCACCAGTCTCCTGGAACTCTCACATCTTCGTAGCAGAGAAGCACAAGTTCTTTCCCTTCTGCTCTTGCCTCCGTATTCATCTTCTCGACCATATCAATAATTCTGTCGGTGCCGATACCTTCCAACTTCTCGTAATATGCAGGCTTGAATCTGTCAAGCTCCATATTCAGCATATAGCCTTTCGGTGCCAGTGAGTAGCACTGCTTTCTCAGCGTGTACCCCAATGGAAACTTCGGTGTTCCGATGCTTATTCCTACCGGGTAATACTTACCACTCTGTAATTCCTTGTTGCTATACCTGCTAATCCAAATTGCCATCTCAATCACTCCTTTTATGCTGGTTGTTTATAGTTTTATTATACTATACAGACCTGCCTAAGTACACTGAAATAGCCTTATTTAACCGATTGTTCATATTTCCTCTTTGGCTAACTGGCAGGGATTTCGCCCTGCCGTGCCTGCCGTTGGGAAGAAATACAACTGGCTATTTTTAGGGGTGACATTTGGGTTATCGGCTAATTAGCATATTACCACTTGGTAATTCTTTATGCAACCTACTCATTTTCTACCAGGTTGTTTTACAGCCACAGGGAGCGTTTAGAAATCCGCACCCAGTAAGTAAATAGCCACAATGCCACAAGCTATTCCTATGTCCTTGTAGACGGTCTTATCGCTTATGTTTTCTACTTCCGAAATCTCCTGCACCGTGTAAGGTTTTTCGTCCAAGTACATCATGCTTAACTCCCTATAACGACGCTTCGCCTCTTCGCTTCCGCTCTTTTCGCACTCCTCACGGTACATTTCGGTCGCTTTTTCTATCCGGAACACGCAGTATAAATCCTCTTCACGCTTGCGCTCCGTATCTTTGATTGTCCTCTCGGACTTTCCTGCTATCTCTCTTGTGTTTCCCATAAGGTCCTCAATGAACTTCCATCTCAGCTCTACCTGCTCCTCCGGAGTGAACTGCTCTCCATCCGATAACGTCGCCTTAATTCTTCTGTACGAGCTGAGCAGCTTCTTTGTCTTTCTGACTTTGCTATCTTCCTTCTTTCTCCTACGTTCTTCCTTCTTCTGCTCTTCCTTGTATGCCCTTACGCCTTCCTTGGCACCGATAGCAGCTATTTGGTTGATCTGTTCCTGCGTTAGGGGGAAGATTGCTTCGCCCTTTTCCTTCTCCTTATTCTCCGTTGCCATAATGTCGCCTCCTTGACTTTTCTCGCATTTGCGAGTATAATATTCTCAGTCACGAGTCGTTCCTGTCAAAGGGGCGGCTTTTCTTTTTCTCAACGGTTTCTTGCCTTGCAGGTGGCAAAGTGTGATATGTAGCCAAAGCCTTCTGCGCTCTCGGATGATACCTTATCAGCACATACGACCTCGCCTTCCGGCGTTACTATCTTCTCCTTTGCTTTTACTCCTGCTCCTGGCCTGCGGTAGCTGATCATCGTAGGGTCTACCGGCATATTCTTTCCAGCCTTTGTTTTAACCCACATAATCTGACACCCGCAGTTCCTGCAAGTCCCGAACGGATTGTAGGACCTCATGGGGTTTTATCACTCCTTCCTTTTGTTTACCTTATCCAATTCGTTCACTATTGCTTCCCTTAACTCTTCATCGGTTCTTCCATTCCTGGCCGTCCCTACTAATTCAGCCATAATATCCAGTCTCTCTCCTTCTGCAGTTTTCGGTGGTTTCCACCTTTCTCTTTCTTCTCTACAGAAATTACAATTCATATTGCACCAACAATAATTGTTTATCTCTGTGCAAAATATTTTATCGCACGGTTCATAGCAACTTCCATCCACGCACTCACCGTAGCAAGGAACGTTATTGCTTACAGACTTACTGCACGCACAGGTCGCACACCTTTCTGCGTCTGCTTTCTTTTTCTCTCTGTATGCCCTGTATCTTTTGAGCATCCTAACAAGCAGGCATTCTCTCAATTTCATTTACCGTTTCACCCCCCCCGCTCAATTTTCTTTAATTCCTCAATGCTGATGATTCTGCAGTCCGGGAGCATTATATGCACGTCTCCCAGGTTGACTGCAGTACCCTCAATTCTCATTTTTGGATAGCTCACCAGCACCGAGCATTCCTGCGCTATTCTGTGTGCGTTGTCTGAGATAATCTTCCGGACTCTCTTCTGATCTGCTACTGAGGTTCGCTTACCGTTGACCGGTATCTTCCGGAACTCAGTCTGCATCTCAGTCTCTCCTTTGTATATCCGCTCATACACGTATAAGAAACCTCTTGCCATATCGCTTATCCTTTCTCTTCGTCCGCTACAATCTTTGCCTTTTCTCCGGTATCTTTAATCTCAAGCATCACGCCAGGCTTCAAATATGCGATTGCTACCGGATGCCCGAAGAAATCCTTTGCAGCTCTTCTCAGCTTTTTCTCATACTTTGCCATCTTCTTTGCAGCATGCGCTCTTACCCATTCTCTCGCAAATTTCATCTGTTCCATATCACTCTCCGGTGTATTCATTCTGTCTCCTTACTTTCTGTTCGGTTTCTTAATTCTTTCAATCTCCTGCAGGGAAGGTTTGCCTACGCACTTCTCCATGCCAGCCGCCAGTTCCTTTGCTCCTGGGTTGTTCTTCTCGACTTCATCTGCCAGGTGGCGCAGGACTAAAACTATCAGTCCCGCGTCGTTCTTGGCGTATGGAGATATGCTGTCGATAACCCTCTCTGAGTAATACTGCAGACCGTGACTCACCAGGTTCATTGCCTGCTTGGTCTTGCCCTTTGCAATCAACTCATTGCCTCTGTCTACATAACTACTCACTCTTGGTTTCATCAGTCCCATATCTACTCCTCCGGATCTTCGTAATCGTAACCTTCTGTGTCTGCATCGCCCAGGATGTCGTCGGTAATATCCTCCGGCTCTTCCTCGTTAGGTTCCTCAGCTGGTGTATCTCCCGGCTCTTCGCCGTTCTCTTCCGACTGTATTTCTTCCTCTGTAGGCTGGGTGTCTGTTTCCTCTGTCTCCGCAGGCTTCTCTTCGTCTGCCGGTCCAGGTAACGCCGGTCTTACATCTGCATCGATGTATGTACCGTCGATAATATCCTCATTGCCTTCGCCTTCCTGCTTCTGACCCTGCATAAAGTCTGAGTCAAAAATCGTTCTCTGCTGTGTGTTTGCAATCGGCTGTAATACATAGCAGCCAGTCTCTTCATCCATAACCATCTCCATCTCGTTGTTGAGATTTCCACCTTTCTCGTCGGTAATCTTTACTGCAGATGTGACCTTGTGCTTGAACTGCGGCTTGCTAATCTCCCTGGACTCTCCCTTGATATTCGGGTCGTAGTTCGGGATAAATTCCTTCACCATGGTAACGTCAATCTTAATTGTCATACTTCCTTCATTGGACTGCTTCTCAATCATGTTTCCAAGAAGTCTCTGCAGAACAAAATTCATATCGTGCTTCATATTCTCGAAGGTATTGCTGTCGAAATCCAATTTCTTGTCAAAATCATTCATCACTTACTCTCCTTTGCAATCTTGCCATATTTGATATTGTTCTCATTCATAAAAGCAATCAGTTTTCCCAACTGTTCCTTGGTTCCGTCTGCAAAGAAACGTACTCTGTACTTCTTTTCCTGCTTAGGTTCTTCCTTCGGAGCGAACGGATCAACTGCCTGCTCTGTCGGTGCCGCCTGCGCCTCTCTAGCTATTGCCTGCGAGAATGCCGATCTCTCAATGGACTCGATTACCTTACCAATTTCGGACTGAGGTTCTGTCTGTTCGACTTCTGCGGCGGCTTCCTGTGCTTTCTTAGCTTCTGCCGCTTTACGCTCCGCTTCTTCTGCCTCACGCTTTGACTGCTCCTCCGCTTCCTTCTGCTTGCGGATTTCTTCCTGGCGTTTTCTCTCGGCCTCTTCCTCAGCCTTACGGCGCTTGTCCGCTTCCAGTTTTTCTTCCAGGTCTGCCAGCCTCTTGTTCTCTGCCATGGCCTTGCTGAGGTCCAGGGTCTTGATATACACATCCTTCGCATTCAGCTTATACTTACTATCCAGGCTGTCGATAGTCTCCAAATCCGTCTTAACCGTGTCGATCTTGTCCACGATTTCCTTCTGTGCGGTTGCCAGCTTATATGTCTGATTAAGGTAACGGCTGTCGAAAATCTTTTCAAACGGCAATACCTCGGCCAAATCTCCGATATTTTCATCGTAGGTAGCCTTGATAGCCGCTTTCTTTTCTTCCTTCTGTTTCTCCTCGAACGCCTTTACCTGCTGGTCGATCAGTGCAACCGGCTCATTGATAAGTGCCGTGATTTCCTTTAACTCTGCCTCGAACACTGCATAAGGCTCATTGATGATGTTCTTTACCTGCTTTCTTCTCTCCTCAATAGCCTTAATGAGCTTGTTCAGCTCTGCCCTGTCATTCTTCGCCGCCTTAATGTTTTCCTCTGTGTAAACCACATTCTCGTAACCAGCAATCTTGGCTCTTACTGCAGCCTCCAACTCTTCCTTGTTCCACTGAATACGTCTGAGAAAACCATCCTCTGTCGGGTTAATCAGTCTGAACTCCATTTTCCCTGCCGGTACTACCGCTGTCTCAACAACTTCTGCTTCCACTGTTTCAGTTTTCTTTCTTCCTGCCATTGTCTACCTCCTAAATTTGATCCGGTCCTACGACCTTTATCATCACATCAACCCTCGGCGTTTCTGAGTAAAACTTCCTTACCTGTGCATCCACGACTGCCGAATCATCGTGGTACGCTACCAGGTTTAGACTGTCGCAAACAATCTTGCCGATATTATCCCAGTCCGGCTTCTTGGTTGGTCTGATCCTGTGTTCCAACATTTCCCTGCGCTTCTTCTTGCTGGTGGACTTCGGAATTTCGTAATATGCAATTATCCTTACATCCAGCATTGCCCCTTCCGGAAACATCTTTCCTTTGGCTGCTTCGTTGTAAAACAGCTTCACCAGGTTTTCATAACTGGTGGTCTCTTTCGGGGTGTACGTCTTAACATACGCCCCAGCTCTTGAAAACTTCGGTCTCTGTTTCCCGAATGGCTGTCCTGGTATTGTGAAACGAATCTGCTTCATATCTTCATCCACTTTCTGCCTCCTATGCCTTGTCGCCAATCTCGGCCGACATCTTATCCGTCACCTTCTTGGCTGTCACCTTCGTTTTTCCGCTTGTTGCTTTGTAGAGTTCTGCCTTATCTGTGCCTTCCTCCACATACACCTTCAAGTAGTAATCTAACTGCTTTCCGGTCTCTGTCTTTTTTCTCTTTCCTGGCCCGACGGTATAACCGTTCTCGTGCAGAATTGCCGTAACCGTCTTGCGATCTTCCAGCTTGTCAATGCTGATTTCTGCCACCTTAATCAATCCCATGCTGTCATTCCTCCATTAAATTCTTCATGGCATCGAACCTCTTCGACGCCGCCTTTTCTCTCCAACTTCTGCCTGCAAACCTTACCGGAAAGCACATCTCAAATATTCTGTCATAGATACGTCTGTATCGGATGTCCTCTGACTCCTGCATATCCTTCAATGTCATATTCGTAGTGAGGATCAGCGGCTTTCCGGATAAATACCTGCTGTCGATGATGTTGTACACCTTCTCTAACGCATAATCGGTACTTCTCTCTGCTCCCAGGTCGTCGATAATCAGCAGCTTTGCTACATTCAGTCCCGCCATTATTCTCTCTTCCTCGTCGGGGTTGCCCTGGATGTTCTGCAGTATCTTCACGAATGATGTCATAACCACCGGGATCATCTGATCCAGCAGCTCATTCGCAATGCAGGCGGCCGTGTAACTTTTCCCGGTTCCGACCGTCCCCCAAAACAACAACCCTTGGCGTTTCTCGTACATTTCATCAAACCTTTTCACGTAATTGCCTGCGAGGTTGTAGATTTTCTGATTGTCTCCGTCCACCTGGTATCCGTCCAGCCTTGCCGCTTTCAGCTTGGCGTCCATAAGGCTGCTGGCTTTCAATCTTTCCAAACGCTGCATTTCCTGTCTCTTCTTTTCTTCCTCTTCCTTGCGTTTGTTCTCCTCAACCTTGCACTTACAGATACATGGAACAATTATCTCCCTGCCGCCGGTAAAATCCGACGCTGGCAACCTGGTCTGCTTTTTGGTTCTGCAGACTCCGCAGTAAAGCAGTCCGTCTTTGCCGATGTAGTCGCCCTCATTCTGCTCTGTCTCGAATGCTTCTGCAGGTAAAACCTTCTGCAAATCCAAATTCATCGTCACTCACTCCTTCCGAACGGATTCTCGTTGTCGTCGTACTCTGCTTCGCTCTGTGCCGGCTTGTCCTTTGGCAGATAATCCAGGAACGGCGTTGACTCTCCTAAGAATGTCTTGCCGTGCTTTATGTACATTGTCTCCGTTCTCTGCTTCTTACACTGTGCCGCATAGTTCTTTACTGCTTCATACAACTGCTCATGTGAGAAACCATCTTTCAGGCGTGCTTTATACTTCTTGTATGCCTGTCCTTTATCAACCTTCCTTGGGTACGCCTCCCACAATTCCTCGAAATCCGTTGTGTAATTACCAATCGCCTTATTTGACTTCTGTTCTGCAGGTAGTACCGGTTCTTTCGGCTCCGGAAGTTCCGGCGTTTCTGTGCTTTCTCCTGCCAGTGCTTCCTTCTCGGCCTTCATGCGGTTGTAATATTCTCTCTGCCTGTCAGCCTCACTGGACGACTGGCCTATGAAGTTCTGAATATCCATCATGTAAATCGCTCCGTTATCGAGCATCTCGATTAAATCCAGCTTCTTGAATACATCCAATGCTTTCTCGACGGTGCCTACCTGGTGCCCTGTCAAAGTTGCCAGGATTTCCGGCGTGTACGGAATCACATTTCTATACATCAACCTGCCGGAATTGCTCAGGCTTTTCAGATAGAGTTTCAGCAGGATATTGCTGTATAAATATCCATCCTTCATGCTCTCCAAAATCTTCATCTCGTCCGTGTCGAAAAAGTCCTCTTTCAGCTTTAGGTAGTAATATTTTCTGTTGTCTGCCATTCAGTCACCGCCTATCTCCTTAAATGCCTGCTGTCAAGTCCATAATCGAGATTGGCTTCTTTAACACTCTGTTGTGTCTGCAACAATCGCACAATTCGCATCTGTCCGGCTCAACCTCTCCATTCTTAACTCTGAGGATTCTCGGCATATTCATCTCTACCATGTGCAACGCTTCCTGCAGATAGTTGTCTGTTACGTGGATAATGCGGATGTCCGGCTCTGTCTGCTTCGTTGCTCCTGCAATGAAGAACGGCAACTTCTCGCCGGTATTCTGTCTCACGATTTCCTGGTAGACCGCACCCTGGATGTCGTAACCCCAGTAACGGACAAAATCGAGATAGCCGATGTCTTTTACCCACTTCAAATCCGTAATGGATGCCATAACCTTCAAATCAACGATAGCCACTCCCGGAATGTATGAGTCCATCTTGATCTTCCACTTCGCTCCGAACAGTTCTCCTGTCATAATGACCTGCTTCTGACCGCTCATATACTTCATGAAGTATTCGTCTCGCTCGATACGAGCAATGATCTCTTCTGCCTGCTTGAAGTTCGCCTTTAACTCTCCCTTCTGAGTGAAGATTTCCGGATTGTTCTTTTTGAACTGTTCCAGGCTTCCCTCGAAATAACTGTCCACATAGCTTCCTACCAGCAATGCTGTACTCTTTTCATCCTCCCAGCGTCCGTTCAGTTTCTCCATTCCGTAGAACTCGCAAGGCATCTTGCCGTAGGTTCCGGCAAAATCCTTATACCCCGATACACTCATGTACTCCTTGTTAGCCTCCTGGCTATAATAATTTTCTGATGTCAGCTGCATTTTTCTTCCTCCTATTCAACCTCTTCCAAATCTAAGCCACCGATCTGCTGTTCCTCTTCTTTCTGCTCGATCTTATCGAACGGGTCCTGCGCCTCTACGATGTCCGGCTGGTTGTCGCCATAACTTCCATCGCCGTCCTCGTCGTAAACTTTCTGATCGTCCTGGATTGCTCTCTGCATATCCACTGACAAAATACCCCACTTGCTGAGGAGCATCTTAATAACCGTCTTTAATGCCATTGCCTCAAAATCTGTCGTCCACTTACTGCCCTTCTTGTTATTTTCCAGGTCGTATCTGTACGCTGTTGAATACTTGCGGGCGTGGTTCTCGACCTCTGCCATTGTCATAAACAGTTCTTTTCTGAAACCGGTCAATAACTTAAACCAGGCATAGTAGCCAGCGATGTTCTCCGATTTTCCTTCGGCTCTCTGCGTCCACTTCGAGAAGTCCGTCACAAACTCAACCTCTCCGGTAATCGGATTATATGAAACCAGCTCGTCCTTGTAGACGACCGAGCAGTTCATCTTTTCATAATATCCGGAGCGGATAGCCAGCTGGATAAATCCCTTATACATCATCTGAAACTGTGCTTCCGGATGTTTCTCCCACTGTCTCGTCTGTTGGTTGTACTTATTGTTGTTATAAGGCACGATTGCCGCGAATCCCAAATTACTGTCAATCGGCAAATCGTAAGTTGCTGCCACAAACGCCGCACTCATGATCGTTGTTGCCGGGCATTTCTTCAACTGCGCTGATCCAGCCACCACGTTCGTAATGGATGCCAAAAACTTCGGTGCTTTCTGTCCTAAGACTTCCGTAAATTTCTTCTTTACCGCATCCTGGGAAATCATACTCTTAACCTGCGCCGCTACACTTACCTGCGTTCCCTGCTGCGTTGCCACTGCATTCTGTTCTGCCATACTACCTTTCCTCCTTTTCTGCTTCCGTGAGGCTTTCGCCACACAACTTTAATATTTCTTCTGCGCTCATATCCTCCACGCATTCTTCACAAATCTTCCCTTCCGGAGAATCCCAAAACTTTTCTCCTACCAGGATTCCATACCCGCATTTCACACATTCGTGAACCGGTACCGGCTCCGGTGCGTTCGGGCATCTTGGATGGCATGGGTTCATACCGCATTCTGCACACATATTCCTTCTGCCTCCAATCTTCTTAAAAACGTCGTAGCGTTTACCGAGCATCTGAACAGATAGTTCTTAACCTCGTCCTTGAATAGCAACGGCAGGTATGCCTCTCTGTCCTCGATCTTGCTTATATCCATCTTCCGGTTGCACAACCATAAGATTTGCTCAGCCTCTTCATCTGAGATGTGAATTTCTTTCTCTCTGTACTCGTCTACGATTTTCTGCAACTCTTCGCTCATAGGCTTTCTCCTCTCTCCATTCTTCGATGAAGTCCGGCAGGTACATTCTCGCCTCATTTACGAAATATCCGACGATCATCACCAACGGTAAAATCAGCCACTCGCCGCCGTATGCTTTATAGCCTCTCTCGATGTACGCCGCTTCAACCGATACTTTTGTGAGGACCAGTCCCAGGCTTACCCAAAACCAATACAGTCTCACAAATCTTCTGACTTTCTTTCTGAATCTTCTCATCCCGCCTGTTCCTTTCACTTATAGAAGTAGTGCTTGCCGTACTTGAAAAGAAATTCCAAATTCTCACTGTGCCACTTACTGTCGCTCTTGCTCTCAAAATACAAAGCATCCTGGCTTTCGTTCCAATGGTCTACCTGGATCAGCTTCAATGCTTCGTAACACTCCTCGTCCGGCTCTACTGCATCGTATCTTCCGTTTGCAACTGGACTGAACTGGTTCTTCTGAAAAATCACTTCCTCGATTGTGTCCGGGAACTCATTGCTCCAAACCCTGTTGAGGACTACCAGCATAACCAGCGCTTTTCCTTTCACGCCTTCGCTCTCAGCTTCGGCCATCGCTATCTTGCATAGCAGGTAGGAATCGTCCTTGTCCCAATCCATACTTGCAATCAACGGTTCTTCTGTCCCAACTGCCTTTGCTGTCTCCGTTGGCTGTGTTGCCTCTTCAACTTCCGGCGTATACGTCGTCTCTGCCACTTCCTCTGTGGCTATGTAGACCGGCCGGCTTTTTTCTTTCTCCTGCCCGAGCGTTTCTGAAATGCCACTGACTGCAAAACAGGCAGCTCCGACCATCGTTGCCATTCTTGCCGCAAACAATATTCTTCGCTTACTTGCTTTCTTCAATTCTGAACTCCTTTCCGGCGTTGCTCCGGCTTACTTGCCGTTCAAATACTTCTCTCCGGCAATTTTCATTTCGCTTATTACCTCTGCCATCTTTTCGAGCTGCCCGATGATTTTTTCCAAGGCTGGTAATTCATCCTTTGTGATTTTTCCATCTGCAGTTATCTCGATCAGACTGTCTCGCATATTCTTCAATGAATCCTCATTGAAGTTCTGCAAAAGCCTTAGTGCAATTCCTTCTAAACTTTTTTCTTCGGTTGCCAGTGGTAGGAATCCGTGTACCGGGCATTCTCGCATACAGTACCCAGTAATCAATTCCGGGGCGTTGTAGAGGTCAGCCATAAGCACCACCTTGTCCACCGGGACAACCTTCGTATTACCAAGCTCATAATCTGCCAATGTTGAAACCGATATTCCCAACAGTTCTGCAGCTCCTTCACGGCTCCATAGTCTCTCGTTGTATGTTGCCGCCTTTTTCCTGGCCTGGAAATACATATTTGTGTTCTCGTTTGTAGGGCCTCTTCCCATTTCTTGTTACCTACCCTTCCGCTATAATTTACTTATCAGCTGGAACAGCGACCAGGTTGATTCCGAGCAGGTTATTCACCCCGCTTACGATTGCTTCGTTCATCATCTTGCCGTTAATTACCAGTGACAGCCGATCCCTGGAGACATCCAGCTGCTTCGCCAGCTCATTGACGGTCATGCTCTGTTTTACCAGTTCCACCTTCACTGTCTGACACCATTCATCGGACGGTGTTTCGGTTCTCTCCGGCAGTCCTTCCGTTCCAAGCACTTCGTTGATCTTCTCAGCGATTACCTTGTAACTCGAATTGGAATATCTGCCGTTGACTACCTGGGAAACAGTAGCATTGCTGTAACCGATTTTTTCGGCCAGCTGCTTCAATGTCATATCGTGGTCGATTACTGCTTTTTTAACAGCTTTGCCCCACTGTGATGTTTCCTGCTTCATGCTTGCGTTTCACTCCTTTCTCGCATTTGTGTAAAAACTATTTATCTTTTCTGATTTGCGTGCTATAATGTAAGTAAACCTCTTTACAAACTCGCAAACAGACGCACGAAATACAAGCACAATCTCTCGGCTCGCAACTTTGAGTTGTTTTGTATTTCATATATTTATTATAGCACGTATTTGCGAGTTTGTAAATGTTTTTACTCTTATATGCGTATTATTTTTACCACGGAGGTTGCCAATGGAAATCATCGAAAGAATCACTGAAACCCTTGAAAAAACGGACAAAAAGGCTACTGATCTGTGCGATTGCCTCGGCATTCGGACATCTACGATGTCTACCTGGAAAACTCGCAATAGCGACCCGCCAGCAAAATACATCAAGCCGATTGCAGACTTCCTGGGCGTGTCAGTTCATTACCTATTGACCGGTGAAGAAGCTCCTGCCCGCAAGCTCACCACTGCAGAAGAGGACGAACTTCTCGAACTGTACCGGGCATTGCCGCAGAACAAACAATTTGAGTTTATCGGGGAACTCAAGGGATTTCTGAAAGCCTATACAGAGTCTCAGAAATACCTCGACAAAGAAAAAAGATTATCAGTTTAGAATGGTACCGACTTTACGGCCGGTACTGAGGAGATGTGCCTATGAATAACAAATACTTTGAGCTGGCACGCAATGAGGAGAGGTCCGGGAACGATGCCGCTGCATTGCTTCTTTATCTCTCCTCTTTTTGTGACAGTTGCAATCACGGCACCAGGAACCGCTCTTACGGTGTCGTAGCAAAGATCCGGTACCTGCAGCACCGGCTTATGCTCACTGACCTGCAGTTGTTCGGATTGGTTCACTCATACGGTCCGCTTACGGACTCTGAGTGCAAGAAACTTTTAGACTGTTCCATACGTGGTACCGGTATCTCCGGTTACGCCTATGGATATTAACAAATTCTCAGAGCGTCTATCGTATTGTATGCAGGAACGCCACTTGAACGGTAACGACCTTGCCGCTCTTTCCGGTGTGACTGCCGCTACAATCTCACGCTACCTCAACGGACTGCGAACACCGACCGTCGATAATGTCATGTTACTAGCTGATGCCCTCGACGTGTCCGTAGATTACCTTCTTGGACTGCATAATATCCCGGACGATAAAATGCTCGTGTCCTTGTATTCCGTCGCTTCCAGCGACGATAAGCGTGTCCTGTGGACGCTCCTGGAAAGATACGGAGGAAACCATGGAACAACTAAACGGCAATGAACCATTTACCCTGCATGGTTCCGATACTTCTATCATGCTGCAGGATTTTTGGCGTTGGGCGTATTCTGATCTGCTCAACAATACCCACCGTGGAGTGCTTGCCGAATTTCTCGTACACTCTGCCCTGGAAACAAAAGATGTCGCACGTGCCGACTGGCTACCGTTCGACCTTACTTCTCCTTCCGGTCTCCGGATTGAGGTCAAGTCGTCTGCCTATCTGCAGGCGTGGACTCCGGAAGGTGTGTTCTCGCAGATTAGCTTCGACATTGCAAAGAAATTTGCCTGGGATGGAGCTACCTACGCCTCTATGGCTATGCGTAACAGTGATTTGTATGTGTTCTGCGTCTTTACCGCTCGTACACGTGATGTTTCAATTCTTGATCTCGACTACTGGGACTTTTATGTTCTACCTACCTCGGTTCTTAATGAAAAGGTGTCGGAGCAAAAAACAATCACGCTCTCTTCCCTTCTCAAACTCGAACCAACAAAAACAGATTTCGCTGGCCTGCCTGCGGCTGTGGAATCAGTAAGGTTGTCAAATGAAGCTACCTAATGGCTACGGCAGCGTGACAAAACTTTCCGGAAACCGTCGCAAACCTTACCTGGCCCGTGTTACTCTTGGCTGGATCACGGACGAACAGACCGGAAAGACCGTACAGAACCGTGTTCCTCTTGGAACATTCAAGACTAAGAAGGAAGCTCTGCAGGCACTCGCTGAGTACGGAGCCAATCCTTACGATATACAAAATGCCGCTATGACCCTGGCGGAACTCTATGACAAATGGACTGCAGCCTACTTCCCTACCCTGGAAAGTGAATCATCCTGCCGTACCATTAAGTCAGCGTGGAGTTACTGCCACGCCATTGCCGGGATGCGTGTTAAGGACCTGCGTGCCCGCCACATCAAGGGCATAATGGAAGATGGCTACATCATTCCTTCACGTGGAGCCAATAAGGGCGAAAAGGTGCTTGCGTCTGCAGGTACCAAATCCCGGATCAAGTCTATGTTTAATTTAATGCTGGACTATGCGCTCGAATATGAGCTTGTTGATAAGAACTACGCCCGCACATTTGAACTGTCGGACGACATCATCAAAGAAAAGGAAGAAGCAAAACGTGGTCACATAATCTTCCAGGACTCGGAGATGCAGACGCTTTGGGAAAACGTCGGCAAAATTCGGTTCGTGGACTGGGTTCTCATACAGTGCTACATGGGATGGCGACCGCAAGAACTCGCCATACTGGAACTAGAGGACGTGCATCTTGACGAACGCTATATTGTCGGTGGTATGAAAACACAGGCTGGGCGACACCGTATGGTGCCTATCCACCCGAAAATATTTGACCTGGTTAAGAAAAACTACGACTATGCTCTTGAACTTGGAAGCCACCGGCTCTTTAATGATCCGGATTCTCCGAAGGGCGGCATGGCAATCACCTATGACAAATATGCCGGCCGTTTCGATAAAGTGATCGCCGCTCTCAAACTCAGAGACGATCATCGGCCACACGATCCTAGAATGACATTCATCACCATGGCAAAGAAAGCCGAGGTTGACGAATACACTATCAAAAAACTTGTCGGTCACAGAATCACCGACATAACAGAGGCGGCTTATACAGACCGTGACTTAGAATGGCTCAGAGCTGAACTGGAAAAGATACCGTAACCCTCGTGGTTGCGGTATTTCCGCTTTCTGCGGGTAGCCAAAAAAGTGTTACCTTCTCCGTGTTTCCTACTTGTTACCTACCGGTTTCCTACTTTCCCATTTTCACCACTTTTTACACCATCTCACACCTAATTTCATTTTTCCACTTCCAGGCACCAAAAAAGTACCGCAATCGCTGTGATTACGGTACTTCCTGGGTTTAACGTCTTTTCAATTTGTAAAGTCTATTTAGAACTTACCAGCCTTTGCAGCTTCCTCGATGGAAACGGCTACTGCTACTGTAGCACCAACCATTGGGTTATTACCCATTCCGATAAGTCCCATCATCTCAACGTGAGCCGGAACTGATGAAGATCCTGCGAACTGTGCATCTGAATGCATACGTCCCATTGTATCTGTCATACCGTATGAAGCTGGTCCTGCTGCCATGTTGTCTGGGTGAAGTGTACGTCCTGTACCACCGCCTGATGCTACTGAGAAGTACTTCTTGCCCTGCTCGATACACTCTTTCTTGTATGTACCTGCTACCGGATGCTGGAAACGAGTTGGGTTTGTAGAGTTTCCTGTGATAGAAACACCAACGTTCTCGTGATGCATGATTGCAACACCTTCCTGAACATCATCTGCACCGTAACACTTAACTGTTGCACGGAGTCCATCTGAGTACGCATGCTCAGAAACGATGTTGAGCTTAGCTGCCTTGTAGTCATACTGTGTCTCTACAAATGTGAATCCGTTGATACGTGAGATGATCTGTGCAGCGTCTTTTCCAAGTCCGTTAAGGATAACACGCAGTGGTTTCTGACGAACCTTGTTTGCCTTCTCAGCGATTCCGATAGCACCCTCAGCAGCTGCGAATGACTCGTGACCTGCTAAGAAACAGAAGCACTCTGTCTCCTCCTCGAGGAGCATCTTTCCAAGGTTACCATGTCCTAAACCTACCTTACGGTGATCAGCAACTGATCCAGGGATACAGAATGCCTGAAGTCCCTCTCCGATTGCTGCTGCAGCGTCTGCTGCTCTTCTACATCCTTTTTTGATTGCGATTGCTGCACCAACTGTGTATGCCCAGCAAGCGTTCTCGAAACAGATTGGCTGGATTTTCTTTACCTGATCGTAAACATCAAGTCCAGCGTCCTTTGTAATCTTTTCAGCTTCTTCGATTGAGCTGATACCATAGCTGTTAAGTACAGCATTGATCTGGTCTATTCTTCTTTCATATGCTTCAAATAATGCCATTGTCGTTCTCCTTTCCTCTTATTCCTGTCTTGGATCGATGATCCTAACAGCACCCTGCTCTGGAGTTACACGACCGTATGATCCTGAAGCTTTCTCCCAAGCTGTGTTAGCGTCATCACCCTTTTTGATAAAATCTGTCATTTTTCCAAGAGAAACGAACTGGTATCCAATTACTTCATCGTTCTTGTCAAGAGCGATTCCTGTTACATAGCCCTCAGCCATCTCAAGGTAACGAACTCCCTTTGCCTTTGTTGCGTACATTGTACCAACCTGTGAGCGAAGTCCCTTTCCTAAATCCTCAAGTCCTGCTCCAACAGCAAGTCCATCATCAGAGAATGCAGACTGTGTACGACCGTAAACGATCTGTAAGAATAACTCTCTCATAGCTGTATTGATGGCATCACAAACTAAGTCTGTGTTTAATGCCTCAAGAATTGTCTTACCCTGTAAGATTTCTGCTGCCATAGCTGCAGAGTGTGTCATTCCTGAGCATCCGATAGTCTCAACTAATGCCTCTTCAATTACTCCATTCTTTACATTGAGTGAGAGCTTGCAGGCACCCTGCTGTGGTGCACACCAGCCTACACCGTGTGTAAATCCTGAAATGTCCTCAATTTTCTTAGAATGAACCCATTTTCCTTCTTCTGGGATAGGAGCTGGCTCATGTTTTGCGCCCTTAGCTACAGGACACATGTTTTCAACTTCCTTAGTGTAAATCATCTTAAGACTCCTTTCGTTATGGTTTTAACATACCCGATTTATTCTCTCATATTTTTTGTCATAAGTCTAGAGTATCATCGACAAAAAACAACAAAAATACAATATTTTTTCAAACAACATTACTATTTTTTAAGAACTACGTTGTCCTTGTCCTTAAAAATGTGGTTTGCAGGGATGACTCCGCGTACTCTTGAAAGCGGATAAATGTTTGAATTTCTTCCTATTACTGTTCCCGGATTGAGCACTGAGTTGCAGCCTACCTCCACATGGTCACCGAGCATAGCGCCGAATTTCTTGCGACCGGTTTCAATCTCCTCTTTTGTATCATAAACATCCTTTACGACTACAAAAGTCTTGTCGCTCTTTACATTTGATGTAATAGAGCCTGCGCCCATATGTGATTTGTAGCCAAGAATTGAATCACCTACATAGTTGTAATGAGGCACCTGTACTGAGTTGAAGATGATGACATTTTTGAGCTCTGTGGAGTTACCTACTACTGAGCCCTTTCCTACGATTGCGCTGCCACGGATAAAAGCACACTGTCTGATTTCTGCATCCTCGCAGATGATGAGCGGACCGTGCAGATATGCGCTGTCAAATACTGTTGCGCTCTTTGCTACCCAGATATCTTCTCCTCTTTTCTCATAGATTTCAGGGTCGAGTGTTGGTCCTATCTCCTTGATGAAATCACTTATTCCGGCAAGTGCCTCCCATGGATAAGTGAACTGCAATAAATACTCCTTTGCGATTGTTTCATCCAGATTATAGAGGTTTGTTATTTTTGCGTTTTCCATTTTTCTATGTCCTTTCTTTTATGTAAAAATTATTAACTATTACTTTAACTGTCATTTTAATATTTAAACTTAAATATAAATATTAAACATAAATATAAGTATTAAACATAAATATAAAAATTCATATTAATTATAGATTTAATAATTAATTATAGGCAAAGCTACTCACCGAACAGCTCATGCGCCGCCGCAAGTGCCGCCTCCGACACATCATCTGCCTGTACACTATCAGCTGCCATATCAAATCCTGCCAGAAATTCCTCTGGGATTCCCATCTCATTCAGGGTTGTCTCATCCGGCGCATCATCTGCCGTGCTCTGTACTTCAGCATTGTTATGTGCATCAGTATTGCTCTGTGTATCAGCATTGTTATATGCATCAGCATTGCTCTGTGCATCGGCATTGTTATGTGCATCAGCATTGTTATGTACTTCAGCCGTGCTCTGCACTTCTACCTCGCCGGGGTTATCGAAATCAAATGATATCTGGTCATTTTCAAACTTAAGGCATGTATCGAATACATTTCCCGCCTTGGATGTGAAGCCTGTGACCTTCTTTTTGGTCTTTCCTGTGGTAAACAGCTCCGTGAGAATTTCCTCTGAAAGCTCCACCTTTGCCACAGTATGCCAAACATTGAAGCCGCACTCACACTCATATTTCCACTGTGTCTTTTTGAGAGGTCTGCCACACTTTGGACAGAGTACATTTGTCTCGATTGGCTTAGGCTTTTCGGGGAAATCAAAGGCTATATCTCCGTCTTCTGTGAGCTTTAGCGGTGCGTCAAACTTCATGCCTGTCTTTGAGACAAATCCTGATATAACTTCTGTCTTTTTCTTTGTCAGAAGCTCCTTAAGGACTGATTCCTTTATCTTGACGCTTGCGACCTTGCCCACCATAAAGCGGCAGCTCTCAGGATCATCACGTCTATTGTTCTCGCACACAAATCCAAACGGTGCCACCTGGATTTTGCCTCCGCACTTCGGACATACTACATCCTTCACTGTCTTTGGCTCTACATGGTCAAAATCAAACTGGACAGAGAGCTTCTTGTTTTCATCCTCCTTAAGCACCAGACACGCATCGAAGCGTTTCCCGCTTTTGGATTTAAAGCCTCGTATGGTCTCGGTCTTTTTATCATTAAGAAGCTGCTTTAAGTTTGCGGCTGTGATTGTCTTTCCCGCAATCTGTCCCACCGAAAAGCGGCAGCTTCCCGGCTCATCACCCTTGTAGTTCACACATCCATAGCCAAACGATGTCTTTTTTATCTGACCACCACAAAGCGGACAGACAACATCCTTTATGATTTCATCCTCCACATTATCAAAGTCAAAAGCCACGACTGTATGCATTTTCTCACTTCCCTCTGTGACCGGCTCCTTCTTTAAAACGAGGCATGCGTTGAAGCGCTTTCCCGATTTTGATTTAAAGCCCTTTATCGTCTCTGTTCTGCCGTTTGCCATGAGCTCTAAAAACTGTACCTGTGACAGCTGCTTGTCTGCTATCCTTCCAACGAAGAAATGGCAGCCATCCTCTGTCTGTCTGTTATAGTTTGCACATCGGTAGCCGTATGGCGACACATATATATCGCCTCCACAGTCCGGGCATACAATGCCTTCGACCTTTTGCGGCTTTACATTTTCAAAATCAAAGGTGGCTGATACCTTGTTCGTCTGTTCATCCTTGTTGAGCTTTAAGCATGCATCAAAGCGTTTGCCGCTCTTCGACTTAAACCCACGGATTGTGTCGGTGATTCCTTCTTCAATCAGCTTTTTGACCTGTTCCTCCGGAATATCCAGTCCTGCCACCTGTCCGATATTAAAATTACATCCTGATTTATCATTTTTGTAATTGGCGCAGCCATAACCAAACGGTGTGGTCACTATCTCGCCGCCGCAAACAGGGCACTTGACACCTATCTTTCGTCTGGCCGCCGCACCTCTGGCATTTTTGCCTGCAAAGCTGCTGATACGGTCTGCAATCTCAGGGCGCAGATTCTGCTCAATCATCTTTTCTGTCTCTTTGCGGATAAAGCTCTCAAGCTTTCCCCTGTATTCCCAGAAATCCACCGTGCCCCTTGTAATTCCGTCCAGTCCCTTTTCCCAGTTGGCTGTCATCTTTGGATTAAGAAGTGCCGGAACTGTCATGTATACGACCTCAAATACCATCTCACCAAGGCTTTCGGGTGTGAGTATCTGTGTCTTTTTGTTCAGATTCAGATATCCTATACGGACAAGCTTCTGGATTATCTCCGCTCTCGTTGCTGAGGTGCCTATTCCTGAGCCCTTTATCTGCTCACGAAGCTCCTCGTCCTCGATAAGCTGTCCTGCATTTTCCATGGCAAGCACCATGGAGCCTGATGTATAGCGCTTTGGCGGAGATGTCTTACCAAACTTGATATTATATCCTTGGCATGCTATCTCATCACCCGCCTTTAGCTTATCGGCAAGCTCAAGCATCACCTTGGGATTTACGACTATCTCATCATTGCTGCCGTTTGCTGTGCTGTTTTCATCTGTACTATCTGCAGTTTCACTGTTTTTACCAAGTATTCGTGCGTTTGATTCCTCAAACGACTTCTTTTTCGGCGGATTCGCCACCTGTAAATAGCCCTCGCTCTTTAGTACCTTTGATGATGCAAAAAAACTTTCCTTATCCACATCTACGACAAGCTTCACATTCTCATACTCTGCCGGTGGATAAAAAATACTAAGGAAACGCCTGACAATCAGCTCAAATACAGCTCTTTGAAGCGATGTAAGCCCCGAAAGCTCTGTAAGCTGACCTGTCGGAATGATAGCGTAGTGGTCTGTTACCTTGCTGTCATCCGTGTACTGCGTATCAGCTATGTTGGCATATAGCCTCTTTTGCATAATATGCTCCACAAAGTCTGCTGTCGGTTCAAAACCTTTAAGCCTGCTTATATTTTTTCCAATCTCCTTTGCCACAGCGCTTGAGAGCACCCTGGCATCTGTTCTAGGATAGGTGGTGAGCTTTTTTTCATACAGATCCTGAGCCACCTGTAATGTCTCATCAGGGCTGATTTTAAACTTCTTTGAGCACTCTGCCTGCAGCTCAGCCAGGTTGAAAAGAAGCGGTGCTCTTTTTTTAGTGATATTCTTAACTATAGATTTAACTTTCGCCTGTTTGCCGTTTAATTCTTCAATTAAAGCGAGTGCATCTTTTTCCTCTTTGAAGCCGTTTTCCTTGTATAAAAGCGGTGATTCAAAGTACCTTGAACCTTCTACAGCCTTCCACTCTGCCTCTACACCGGCATCCGTAAACCTGCCGATTACCCTGTAAAACGGAGTCTCCTTAAAGTTTCTGATTTCACGCTCACGGATTACTACCATTCCAAGCACACATGTCATCACTCGTCCGACCGCGATTGCCGTGTACGAGCGTGTACCCGCTGCATCGTTTAGCAGATTGCCGTATTTGACCGACATGACACGCGAAAAGTTGATGCCCATCGCATAGTCCTCGATGGTACGCATGATGCCGCTCTTTCCGAGGTTTGCATACGCACTCATCGGCTTTGCCTCTTTTATGCCTCTTAGGATTTCCTCCTCGGTCTGCGAATCTATCCAGACTCGAAGCTCCTCCATGCCTTCCCTGACACCACCAAAGTTTCTGATATTCTCCTCGATGGTCTGTCCTTCTTTTCCGGCATCACCTGCCCAGTAAACTCTGTCAATGTCCTCTCTCTGCAAAAGAGCGTGCACAATATTGTACTGCTTGCGCACGCTGTCTATCACATCATATTTGTATTCCTTTGGCAGAAACGGCAGATCCTCAAGACGCCATTTCTTATATTTCATGTCGTAGGACTCAGGGTAGACCAGCCCGACCAGATGTCCTACGCACCATGAAATCACATATTCTCCATTTTCTATATAACCGTCATTGCGTCCGCTCACCCGCAGCACCTTCGCAAATTCCTGTGCCACGGATGGCTTCTCTGTTATTATCAGTTTTTTATGAGTCATATATTATGTTAAGTCAGATGACTCTTTCCTTTCTTTATTAGTTTTGCAACGACAAATTACTCAACATTTTCTTTCCTTTTTGATAACATGATTAGTGTAATTAACCATCTATATCAAGAAAGGAGAAAGATAATGGAAGGAATAAATAAGGTTTTTACATCAGAGTTACAAACCTATGTTTCCGAATTAAAGGAGGTGATGCACCAAAAGGGGTATAGTGATTGTCAAGTACAAACCTATGATAAAACATGGCAATCAATACTGTCTTACGCTTCAATTCAGCCCAATCGAGAATTCACAGAAGATTTTCGTCAACAATTCCTTCAGGATGTATGTGCCGAAGCCTTAGAAAAGCGCGATTCTATGTATCGCATTACACGAGCAATAAACATGCTTTCTGATTTTACACAGTTTCACGTTATCTTCCGTCAATATTGTACACCAAAGACAGATTTTTCGGAAGAGTTACATGAAATTTTTTCAGAATTCTTAAAAGCTGAAGAACATAGACATTTTTCCGAAGGTACAATGAAAAATCTACGTGGAAGGCTTATGCGATTTCATGATTATCTTTATGATATTGGGATTCGAGATTTTAAGTCTGTAACAGGCTCTATTATAAACACTTATATTTTATCACTTGCAAGATATTCTACAACTTATGTCTCTGAATCACTACGCGAAATTCGCAGGATGTTAACTTTTGGATACGAAAATTGCTTTATTGAAACTCCACTTTCAGATTTCGTTCCACATGTAAAAAATATCCGCCAACAGAAAATACCAAGCACATTTACAGATACGGAGATTGAAAAAATACTCAATTCTGTAGACCGTTCAAACCCTATTGGCAAACGAAATTATGCTATTTTCCTGATTGCAGCGAGACTAGGGATTAGAAGTAGCGACATCCGAGCTTTGACATTTTCCAATATTAACTGGGATAATAAAATCATTTCGTTTTGTCAGCAAAAAACCAGACACGTACTTTCTTTGCCACTACCAGATGACGTAGGCTGGGCTATCATAGATTACTTAAAAAATGGGCGTCCAGAAACTAATGTTAAAAACATTTTTGTGTCTCATATGTATCCTTATGGAGAATTGCATTCTCTTGGTAATGTTATTCCACGACAAATGCGAACAGCGGGCATCAATACTCCCGCTAACAAACGTACTGGAATGCATGCTTTTCGACACGGTTTGGCTACCAGAATGCTTGAAAATGATGTTTCTCTCCCTGTTATATCGCAAACACTTGGACATGCAGATATCTCAAGCACAGAAGTTTACTTGAGAATCAGTATAAAGCAACTTGCCCTGTGTGGATTGGAGGTGGACTTATGAAGAAAAGAACAGTTGGATCTTTTGATGGACCATTTGCTCCCATGTTGGATTTGTTTGTAAAACAAAAGCAGGCACTAGGATATGATTATGTGGGTGGATATAACGCATTACATGTATTTGATACATTCAGCAAACGATATGAAGTGAAAAATTACGAATTGTCGAAAGAAATTGTTCTGGCTTGGGCACAAAAACGGCTGAACGAAAATGATACTACAAGATCAGCGAGGATTATGTATCTTCAACACTTTGCTATATTTTTAAACAGCCAAGGCTACTCTGGCTATATAGCCCCACCGCAAAAATATCATTTTTCACAACATACGGCATATGTATTCACCAAAGCAGAGATTAAGAAACTATTTATTTCTTTAGATCAAATGGAATATACTCCAAATTCTCCATACCGCCATCTCTCGTTTCCGCTTTTATACCGGATGCTTTATGGATGCGGTTTCCGCATATCGGAGCTTCTTAATCTTACAGTTGGCGATGTTGATATCGAACGTTGGATTATTCATATCCATGATTCCAAAAACGGAAATGAACGACTCGTTCCAATGGCAGCAACACTAGCAGCTCGATGCAGAACATATACAGAATCTTTTCACAGTGATCATGAAGAAGACTTTCCATTCTTCTTCAAAAAAGACGGAACCGGATATTGTGTAAGTAATATAGAACGACATTTTCGCGAACAACTATGGCTAGCAGGAATCCCATATCTTGGCAAAGAACTGGGACCACGGGTGCATGATCTACGTCACACATTTATATGTCATAGATTAAACCAATGGGCTAAAGAAGGTGTTGATCTTACTGCGATGCTTCCTATTTTGTCTAAATACGTTGGACATACAGGCATTGCTTCGACACAGTATTATTTAAAATTAACCGCTGAAGCTTTTCCAGATGTGCTAGAACAAATGGACGAGCTAACCGGGCATGTATTTCCAGAAGTCGGAGGTGTGGTGTATGAAGAATAAAATACCTGATTTTGCATATCACATGACTAAATTTTTCACAGAATACTTGCCGATACAACGAAATCTAAGTCCTAATTCAATAGCTACGTATCGTGACACATTTCGGTTACTGCTTTTGTTTTACGATACGGAAAAACATATAAAACCTAATTTGCTAACATTAGATATGCTTGATGTTCAAGGCATTGAAGATTTTATGCTATGGCTCAAAAAAGAAAGAAATTGTGGTGCAAGTACCTGCAATCAACGATTAGGCGCATTAAAATCATTTTTCAGGTATCTGCAATTCGCACTACCAGACCGTGCCCTGCAATGTCAGGAAAATTTAGCCATACGGCCAATGAAGCAATCAGAACCTGGGTTAAAATATCTTACTATTGACGGCATAAAATTACTTCTTGAACAACCAGATATAAAAACCAAATACGGTCGCCGGGATCTGGCTATTCTCAGTCTTATGTACGACACAGGTGCCAGAGTTCAAGAAATCGCAGATATTAAGATAGTTCATATTCGTTTTAGCGCACCTGCAACAATAAGAATAACCGGAAAAGGAGATAAAACACGCGTTGTTCCACTTCTTTCCAGAACTGAGGATATATTAAAGCAATATATTAAAGATTTTAAAATTGATGCAGGCGGAAATGATGCATACCTATTTCAAAATAGAAACGGTCAACATCTTTCACGTTTTGGAATCAGCTATATTTTAACAAAATACGCAGATAAAGCGAGGAAAGTTCATCCTGAACTTATTCCCGAAAGACTTTCGCCTCACTGCATCAGACATTCAAAAGCAATGCATCTATTACAAGCAAATGTGAATTTAGTCTATATTCGTGATTTGCTTGGACACAGTAGTGTCACTACAACAGAAATATATGCGAGAGCAGATACAACGCTCAAACGAGAAGCTCTCGAAAAAGCAAATCCTATTAAGGACACTCCGGCGATGCCGCAATGGAATGATGATGAGGGATTGATGGAGTGGCTTCGAACTTTAATCTAAAACAGTTTTCGCGGGTGATGGAGTATCACCCGCAGAAAGGAATAAGTGATGAAAAATAAATCAATTGACTTAGTAAACGAGAAAACAGAACGAAAAGAACTGCTCGAATGGATACCTATGCTTGTAAAAAATAAATTAAATTCTCTAACCACTGCTCAACTCCGTATCCTACATTATATATTAGGATATGAAAGCCGTGAGATAGATACAGAGGCGTTAATGGAAGAATTCGAAGGATATGGCTACTCCGAGGAACAAGCACTTGAAATTGCAAAAATTTTAAAAAGGGATAATTTTTTAATTATGCAAAAACCGTATTAGTCCCCTTTGCATATTTGTTTTCCCACAGATACAACTTCACACTCAGCCAGACAATTATCATCATTTGACGGTATCCAATTTGCACCTATTACTGATATATGCAAATGCGTTTTATCTTTTAGTTTGTTCGCACACTTTTCGAACATTTTATCATCCGTTACATGTATTTTAAGAATTTTATGTTCTTCCCTCGGCAAATATAATCTTTCATCGGGGCAGTTCATAAAAATACAATTTGTATCAGGTTCATATTTCCAAAAAGTGCATGCAACGATTCGATTACCGATAATACCATTTTCTCGGTATTTATCAAAATTATACTTGTCAACGAGAATATCATCTATTGGATATTTGTTATAACTGCCACCTTCACGATACTGAACACACATCAGATAAAGCATTTTTAAAGTATTTATGGCAATTTTGCTATTACTACCTTTTCCGCCGCTTCCATGATGTGGAGAAGAATCTCGATTTTGCTTAGTTAATAAGTTTGTAAAAAAGTTGTCCAAAGAAAAGAGATTTTCACAGTAATCATCTGGTTTAAACAAATCCTTAATATGACAAAGAATTCCTCCTGTGTGTTCTGATATATTATAACTCACAAAACACGCACTTGGCTTTTGCGGAGAGCGCACATACATTCTGGCTCGACAATCAGGTGTTGTGCAATAAAATGTTCCATTACCATGTAATGGCAGGTCAGATGCATCTACTCTGTCATTTTCAGTTCCATTCGGAACTCGATATGCATATTTAGCCATATTAACCTCCATAAGTACAACGTATAAATTAAATTATGTTAAGAAAGGAATCCAAAAAAATATGAAACAAGCAAAAAACGACAACAACTCAACATATTCTATGACTCATAAAAATGCAATTTATGTTGAGCTACACATATATCAGTGATTTTCCCATAAGCTCCTCTATAATTCATTCATGTTGATGAGCTTGAATCTAGGGTCTCTGACCACATAGCTTTGCAGTGCAGGCTCAAAATCCGTTGCCGAAAACAGATAATAGTCATCAGATGTAAGCCTTGCCTGCTCCATAGCCATAGCCATATTCTCGCACATATCCATGGTCATCATTGGCTTGTCCCAATTGCAGAAGCCGATGATACTCCTTCTATCCTCGCTCTGAGCCACGATGTCTATGCGGCCTGTCTTTCCAATCCATGTACCCACACGCTTTATGGTAAACGGAAGCTGTCCCATCTGATTTAGTATAAGCAGATACTCTGTGCAGACCTCCCTGAAATATCTCTCAAGATACGCATCAAGCTCTTTTTCTATATATGTATCATAAAACTCTTCCGGTGAAAGCAGATACAGATTAGACATATTCGGATAGACAAACTTAAACCAGAAATTAACAAATGTGTCTTTTATCTGATATACGCCCTTCTTTGCATTTTCCCATCCGCCGGTCTCAAATGAAACTACTTTTTCCACGATATTGAAGGTGGCAAGATTCTTTAAATATACGCTGATTTTGGCACGTGAAAATCCTGTCGCATGGAAAATATCATTGAGCTTGTTCTCGCCTCTTGCGATTGCTGCAAGTATTGTACTATATGCTGAAAGCTCTCGAAGCTCTGCGGATATAACAGCATCCGCCTCACCATACAGAGCTCCCGATGGTGTCAATACGAGCCTGCATATATTATCCTTAAAGGATTTAGCTGCATCCCACTTATCCAGATATGCCGGAACTCCACCGATTGCTCCGTAAATTCTCACGATTTCCGCGACCGGAAGACTTTCAAAATGTCTTACAACCTCAAGGAAATTGAGCGATTCAAGCTTCATTTCGGCTCCCTTAAACTGCTCTGCTGCCTCTTGTGTAGCCCAGACTGTAGATGATGTGGCAAGTATTATAAGTACAGGTCCCGGATACAGCTTGTGCTTTTTAAGCTTTGCAACTGCTTCCATAAATGATGCATCCCTCTTTGCCACAAACTGTGCCTCATCGATTATCACGACAAGCTTGGAAGGGTCTCCTGATTTGATTCTCGCGAAGTACTCCTCATAGGTCTGTCTGCTCAGGCTCACCTTGTACTGACGGCTTATCTCCTCCCCCATCATCTCAAGCTGATGCTCTGGCGATGCCTGTCTGCATCTGTAGTAAAAGAATTTCTTTCCGTCACAAAATTCCTTTATGAGCTCCTCCTTTTGACAGCCTCTCCTTCCGTAGAGCACTACGAGCTGGTTACCCGACTCTTTATAGAGCTGCTCAAGTTTCTCTAAATCTGTGTGTTTTGCTTTCATAAATATTCCTCCAAAATAATCAACTGGAAATATTATATCACAATTTAACACATATACAAATAGATTTTAATTATAATTTCCGAGCCCAAAAATGAAATTTTAAATTCCACCACCACATTTGGTGGTGGAATTTACTCCCG